>OWIQ01000031.1_pt1 | contig 96108 bp, 89 predicted proteins | sample 1732701 | NCBI WGS metagenome assembly OWIQ01 (sample SAMN05065744, study PRJEB22554) | human gut metagenome | biome: ENVO:2100002; feature: ENVO:00000062; material: ENVO:00002003 | host: Homo sapiens | place: USA
AAAAGCAATAGAAAGAACTTTATAATTTGCAATAAAAGAGTTATAAGAATTAGCCTGTGCAATAAAGGTTTTAGAAAAGATAGAAAATTCTGCCCCGCTTATATTCAAAGTTCCTTAAGTAATTGCAATATTAAAAGAATTAGAATAAGCACTTAAATCGCTCTGTGTACAAATTCGAGTATTAAAATTTGCAATATGAATTGAATAAAAGCCCTGCTGATATTCAAAGCAATTTGAGTAATATTAAAAGCATACTCAATACAATTCGCATTAGCTTTAAGATTAATTAGAGTAACATTAAGACAATCAGCATGAGCATCACCAAAATTCAGTGTATAATTTGCCAAAAATGTAAGCCGAAATGTGGTAACATTGATTCTATTACAGATAATATTACAAGTAATATCAGAATTACTCTAAGTAGCAATGGTATTAATACTACCGGTATTTATAATAACTTTGATGAGCTTTGTAATCCCCAGTAGGGAAATAGGTGTGGAAGGGAGCAACATTTTGCTATTACTCATGGTTATTCTAATATTACTAAAGATACTTCTACCACTGCAAAACTTATGAATTTTACTCATGCTTATTCAAAATACATTGAAGATGCTTATATTAACTCTGATAATACAGGTGATGATGCAGACGTTCCGCGCGTGACCAGTCCTTCTTCCCTACTGGGGTCTGCTGATCGTTACAAAGCCCCTAGAGTTGGTAGTTGCAAAGCTATTCAAGATACTATTGTTACTCTAAGTATTACAGATGCTTTTCGTAGCTTTGTTACGTTTTGCATTGAGCGGGGTGGAACTCCTATATATACTCTAAGTTTATTTAATGTTACTCTAAGTATTACTAAAGATACTTAAAGGAACTTAGAAGGGCATATACTTACTAAAGGTAATACTATTATATTTAAAGCTACTTTAAGTAGCTTCGGGGTGCTTTGTAAAGGAGAGAAGAGGGAGGAAAAGAGAGGGAGAGAAAAGGGGAGAAAAGAGGGGGACTATAGGGGGTAATAAGAGGGGATATGAGTAGGTGAGTATTGGTGGGTGATAAGAGGTTTATTTGAATATAATTAAAATACAATTACGGACGGACGAATTTGAAGTAGTAATATTGTCATTGATATTACCTTTGGTAATCTTTATATATATCCTTATATATATTGCAAAGCTCTGCATAGCGCACACGTGCGTGCGTGTATATAGACAAAGGTATGAATGTGGTAGTACTGCGAATGCTTTGCGTATTGATTCGAAGCATTCAGAAGAACAAGGCACTGCGTGCGTGACTGCAAATCTGGGTGAAGACGTTAGTGCTATTGAGATTTCTATTAAATACTGTCTTTAAAACAGAAAAATATAAGGTTTAGAAAAAGATATTCAAGTAATCCCTTGTAATATCTAATTTATTCATATCTTTGTGAGTGACCTTTTACTCATAATGAAGTCGGGAGTACTGACTACTGCTGTAACTGAAGACATCGCTGCTATTGTTGGTACTCCCACTATTATTAATGGCAATTCTGTTACTCTCATTTTATACTTTGTTTCACATTGAGGACGTGTTAGATAAAGATTTTCCGTTTTTGTCATTTGCTCTTTTGAAGACCGTCCTCCTTTTAAACCTACTACTATGTATACTGTTACAGTTAGTGCTACGTTAATGTTATATAATATTACCTTTTATGCTGACGCAGGTCTTTGTAGAGGTTATGAGATTGTGCCTATTAACATTGATTATCTTATAAAGTAAATTATTTAAACTATGGATTCAATTCAAACTAAAATCGAAGCTATTAAAGCTGATAAGAATAATCTTAAAACAGCTTGTGTTGCGCCGGGTTCTCTTTGTAATATTAAGGTTGGCGAAGGTCGAGTTATTATTGCAAATCAATATAAGATGTCTCCGCTTGAAGTAACTGATGTTATGAAAGTTGATAGAGAAGTTCCTAAAGCTACTTATTGTATCGCTATTCCTGACAATGTTCCGCCGGATATGCTTGGACGTGAAGTTGTTCTTGATATGTCTTATGGTGGCAAAGGTGTACCTCTAAGTCATAAGATTAAAAATCTTGACAAAAAGCTTATTGATGTTCTTGGTGGTGATGATAACTTTAGAGTTGTCGAAAATCGTCCGGGTCTTAAAGATCGTAGTAAGCTTATTGTTGGTGAAGATGGTAAAGTTGAATTTTGGGAATGTAATCTTATTTCTCTTAATCAAATTGGTGGTGTGATTTATTAATCCAATTCTGTTATGGCTAAAGGTGCTAGGTTATTTCCTCTTCAAGTCACGAGACTTTATGAGAGAATGGTTGCAGTTGTAGATCGTAAAAGAAAGGAACCTACTAAGATGTATTATAAGACCAAAAAAGGTCGTCATTTTATTGAACGTTATACTCCCGAACAGATTTGGTGTAGAGACTTTCTTACATTTATTCGTAATAAAGAAGATTTTGAACGTTTTCTAAATGATATTGCAGATAGTCAGTGGATGTCTATTCTTACTGCAATGCAACGTGTGGATAGAGAGATTGAAATACCTTCCTTTGGTAAACATTGGATTCATCCTGAAACTTACGATATTTATGCTGAATGTGGTTTTGATTTTAATAAGATGACTTCTTTACCACATGAATATATGAAAGAACGTCACAAAGCGTTCTATGAACGATTACGAAAGAAGCTATTCCTTAAACTTACTGATAAAGCAGCTTATGACGCAGATTATACCCAGAGACTTGCCGATCTTCTTCGACGAGGAAAAGCATAAATATACTGACGCTCTTGATAGAGAGTATATATCTACTACTACTATTATTGGTAAGTTTGTAGAACAAAAGGATTGGAAAGCTATTGCTGAAGCTTGTGCTAATATTGGTAGTCGTCCTGTTCCTCCTACTCATAGAAATTATAGTAAATATATTCGATATAGAGGTAAGACTGTTAAACAGATTCTTGCTGAATGGAAGATTGAAACTGAAAAGGCTTGTGCTAAGGGAACTGAAAAGCATAATTTCCTAGAACAATGCGTGAAAAGATGTAACAACTACTATTTAAATGCGAATGGTTTTATTGATGGTCGTATTTATACAGTAGATGATATTATAAGAACTCATAGTTATGGCAGACTCGATCTCGATTATTTTCGAGTTGTTGGTATTGCTGATAGGTATCCTCAAATTTACGAGTTTATTAAGGATATGACTTCTATGGGATTTGAGATTTATGCTGAAATTGGTGTTTATCATCCAGAGTATTTGATTTCAGGTCTTGTTGATATTCTATTCATTAAAGGGGATGAGTTCTTTATTCTTGATTGGAAAACTAATAAAGCACCTATTCGATTTGAAGGTGGATATTGGGCTAAGAAAGCAGATGGTACTATTGACTTAGATAAGTACATTGTTACTAATGAGACTATGTTGTTTCCTATAAATCATTTACAGGATTCTACTGGTATTCATTATTCTCTTCAATTAAGTATGTATGATTATTTGATTGAACAATGGGGCTTTAAATGTCTTGGTAATATGCTTTGTCATATTAGGACTATTGAGAATCCTTTGATTCCTGATGATATGCCACATGAAGAGGTTGTTACTTTTGTTGATATTAAATACCTTAAAGCTGAGGTTAAAGCCATTTGTGATTATAGACTTGCTCAATTAAATAAAGAACGTAAAGCAAATACCAATTTGTTTAATTATAATATCAAGTAACTATGAGTGAATTAACGAATGCTTTAATTACTTATGATGATGTCATAGCTAAGACTAATATTGATGTTCTTCGTAAGATTGCTAAAGTTCATGATTTTGCTATCTTTGACAAAGGTAACTACAATCTGAACATTTGGGGTATCAGATGTAATACTGTTGATACAGGTACATTTAATGATCTTCTTCTTGTATTCTACAAAGCTAATGATGCCAATCCTAAAATGAATGGTAAATGGACTTATGATTGGTTTTCAATAACTACTGATCCTTCTGATTTAAATCTGATTAAACCTATAAATTCTAAAGGTTGCGCTATTCTAAAAGAAGGTCAATTTAGAGGTGCATTTAAAGTTGGAAAACATAAAGGTGATTATCCTGCGCTTGTTCAAGTTAAGCCTCTTCCACTTTATCGTGACAATAATCGAGATAATAAACTTGATTTATCTGGTCGTATTAGTTACGAGATGGCTGGTATTAATATACATCGTGCTTCTAAGTGGAAAATTATTCGTACTATCGGTCTTTATTCTGCTGGTTGTCAAGTTTTTGAATCTGTTAGAGATTTTGAAGACAAATTTATGCCGCTTGTGAATAAGGCTAAAGATTTATATGGTAATTCTTTTACTTATACTCTTACTAATATTAAAGAGTTCAAATTATGAAAATAGATTTTAAAGGGGTGTTGATAGCACTCCTTTTTTTAGCTCTATGTTTTACTAATATTATTCAATGTAATGAAGAAGAACGAATACCGACAACCGATATTTCTTATCATACTTTGGATTCTCTTGATAGGGTTATTTCTGCTTTGGAGAATTACGCTATAAAACAAGAACGTCTTATAGATAGTCTCAAAGCTAATACAAATAAAACTATAATTAAATATGAAACAGATATTAAGAACTTCTCTGATGTTTATGTTGTTTCTGATGATAGCATCGCTCGATATATACGGCAGAGAATTGAAAGTCTTTAAAGATACTGTTATTACATATACTCTTGAAGATAATCGTAAAATTGCAATTCTTCTTAAACAAGGTGAATATGATGCAGCTTTATGTAAATCTTTAAAGAGCATTATTATTAAGCAAGATACTCTTATTGATGGTTTGAAACATATTCTTTATACTCTTACGAATCAAGCGAACGTTTATAAGCAATCTATTGTTGAACTAGAAAAGAGTAATAAAGATATGATTAAAGATCTTAAGAAGTATATGCGTCGTTCTGCTAAGTGGGCTAAGATCGGTGGTGTTTCTATTGGTCTTAATGTTATGTTTCTAACTTTATTGATTCTAATATGAAAACAGTTTTTCTTAATCCTTTTCTTCCTACTGATTTAAATGAGAAAGTAACATCTGTCAGTTTTAAGATTGGTTCTTTTGATTATATAGCTAAACACGCTGATGTCAAAACTACTGAAATTGATTTTGATAAACGTATCATACAAATCAATGACAATTTAGATTCAACTGCATCTCTTAGAGAACTTGTTAGAGCATTCTTTATTATTGTTGCTTATGAGCTTAATTTAAATGCCGAATTTCCAAATAGCAAAAAAAGCTCATCTTGATGATATTGCAATGGCTCATTTGAGTTTCTTATTTACTCATTGGTGGGATGATTCTACTTTTGATTGGGAATATAATACTGATTATCCTAAGAGTTTTAAGGTTGGTTCAGTTATCTATAGAGTCTATAATATGACTGAGATTTCTTATCAATCTACTCAAGGAATACAATATGGTGTTTCTGATCATGTTCTAGGTTTAATTTATATTATCCTTAGAGACAGAAGTAAAGATATTCCTAGTTCTATAAGAACTCAAACGTTTTGGCATGAGTATGTTCACTGTTTATTTGTTCAAGCTAATGAAGATTATGCGAATGATATTGAATATGTTGTAGATGCTTATGCTACTCAAATTTGTGAATTTATGAGACAATTTTCAAAAATTAAAAATTAACATATAATTATGGATAAAGCTTTTATAACAGTTACTCCAGATACAGGCCAAAATAATGGGACTTTATCTGTTAATGCTGATAAAAATGAGAATTATGTTAGTAGATATGCTACATTTAAGGTTGAGGGGGAGGGTATTATTAAATCTGTATCAATAGAACAAGATCCTAATCCTTATATTTATATTGATTGCGGATATATATTTTCTAATGCCAATATACAAGAACCTTATGAATTAATTCATGAGGGTGCTATTACAATTTTGACATTTAATGTAGAATTTGCTAATTTTATATTAAGCTCAAGGCATCTATTTATTATTAAAAATGTATCTAGCTTACAAGTTGAATTTAATAATCCTGTGATTAGTTCTATAGATTTTACTTCTAATGGTCAGTCTTTAGGTGATATAACTTTAAATGGATTTACTACAAAGGTTGTTTATAATTCTGAAGATGAAGGTACAGTATTATCTATTATAGATATAACTCCTGCTAAGATTAATGAAATTGTTGCAAAGATAAATTCTGCGAGTAATGCTTCTACTACTGGGAATATGAAGATAGCTATATTTATTAAAACAACTGGTACACAAGATAATTTAGTTATACTGATTAATGTAATTTAATATTATATGAAAAAATCTTTTATTACTGTAAGTCCTGATTCGGGGCAAAATGATAATATATTAAATGTTGTTTGTGATAAAACGACTTTATCTACGAACAGAACAGAAGTTCTAAATGTTACTGGAGGGGGGGATATCTAAAACTATAGATATTTTTCAATCAGGTGTATTATATCCTATTATTGATTTAGGATTTATTATTGATGGTACTATTAGTGGAATGGATTTTGAAAAAAGATATACTGAATCTTCTAAAACTTTAGAAGCTGTATTTAATTATCCTAAGACTGCATTAATCGAATCTAATTATACTTATTTTGGTATTTTTAATTTAGGTGCATTTAGACCGGAAGTTGTTATAACTACAGGTTGGTTTATTGATACTATTGAAATAACAGTAGTTGGTAATTCTCCTAGAACGTTTACTTATACGTCTGATGGAAGTACTTTTATTGATGACCATTTTACCGGTAGTCAACTGGTATATCAGAATCCTCATAATTATAATTTAGTTAAAACTATGTTGGATAATATTAGATCTTTAGGAGGAGAAATTATTGTTACAATGAAGAGTTCTACTTTAGATCCTACAATTTGTATTTGTGATTGTATTATTAATCCATAAAATTAATTATGAAAAAAATCATTTGTAACTGTTACTCCTGATGAAGGCATCGGAAATAAAATATTAAGTGTTGGCTGTGATGCTTATAATGATGCTGATTAAGAAGAAGATATTATTGTATCAAGAGAAATAACTGAAACTATTAATTTGATTACTAATAATATATAGTAAAGTAATAGTTATTATAAAGATTTTATTTTGTCATTTTTATGTTTTGTATTTAAGAAGTAATTCTTATATTTGCCCGTATCATTAAGTTGGTACGGGCTTTTTTGTTGCTCGTAATAAAACAGATAAAACTATTAGTTATGGCACTGCACGTATGGTTGGTTGAAGGCTCTAAACTTATTCTGAATGTAGAGCAAATTCTTAAAGTTCCTATTCTTGCTACTATTTATAATGATTGGCACAATGATAGAGAACTTATGTATAAGATATTTAAGTTTATTGATTGTTATGCTGATGAAGACGGATATATTCATCGTAATGGTTTAAAAGATCAAAAGGCTTTTGATTATGCTATTGAAGTTGCTCAACTTAATTCAGACTTTAGACCAACTAAAGATATGATTGAAGCTATCAATTGGCTTGTTGAGCATAATATCAATTATGTTGGGCAGATGTTCTTTGAAACTGTTAATGCTCTTCAAGCTGGTAAAGATCTTATGGCAGTTATGAATAAGAATCTTCGTAATGACCTAAAGAAAGACTCTTTTACTAAAGAAGAGATCGGTGGTATGCTCGGTTATATGCGTGAGATTACGAAGATGGGTAAAGACTTACCTAAACTTATTGCTGAACTTAAAGAAGCCGAAGATAATTACGTTAAATCTAAACTCAAGAAAACTATTGTTCGTGGTGGTAAAGAACTTGCTGCTTCAATGGATGTGCATAACAATATAGATAATGGTGTTGGTGGTGGAATAGATATGATTGATTAAGCTATGAATAGTAAATATGAGTTTTCACAAGATGCTATTGATAACTTTATGTTTATTCATGCTTATTGGAAAAATAGTTGTGATGGCATCAATGCTGCTCCTGAGAACAAATGGGGCTATAAACGTGGAGATATTCCTTTTATAGATTATCTCTGTGAAGATAAAAGTAAATATCCAAAAGCGTCTGAGGGTATTAGTTATATTACTAATAAACCTTTATATGACCCGGATAATGATTTTCTTATTGGTAACTCTGGTGGTATTCTTATGAATATTGACTTTATTGTTATTAATATAGAAAGACTTTCTAAAGCTGCTGATACTTTTGATGAATATGGTACGTATTGTGATTATGACCTTAGTACTCCGGCTTATGAATCATTTTGGCAAAGAGAAACATCTAGGCGTAAGAAAGGTGTTTTTGTTAAAGCTAAACTTTATTATAAAGATATTCCTAAGTTTTTTGATGTTAATACTACTGATGAGGAACGTGAGAGTTTACTTCAACCTTTACGTATAACTGGTGCACATTATACTTATCTTAATTATGGTCGTATTGAACGTACACCTAATGATAAAGAACGTGCAAGACTTAAACGTGAAGGTGCTGAACACGTTGAGACTGTTATGGGTTTTCCTCGTTATTGGGATGGTGATTATTGGAACTTCAAAATAGACGAATTTATTGCTAATAATAAGTTTCATCTTACTAAGGCTAAAGCTCGTCGTAAAGGTTTCTCATATAAACGTGGTAGTCAAGCTGCAAATACAATTAACTTATTTCCAAATGTTACGGTAACTCTTGCTGCTGACCAATTGGCTTATCTTACGGATAAAGGTGCTACTACGTTTATGGCTAAGAAATGTCTTGATCATTTTGAGGAACATACGTTTTGGAAAAGAGGTTACATTTCAGAAGCTATTGATGATATACTGATGGGTTATCGTGTATCAACTAAGGGTCTTAAAAACTTCGGTTGGCTTTCTAATCTTTATAGTGTTGCTATTGGTAAGAATGAATCTGCTGCTGTAGGTAAGAAAGCTATTGAGATTGATTTCGAGGAAGCTGGTAAATGTCCTAATCTCCAAAAAGCTCTTGACGTTACTTTATCTAATACAGAATCTGGTGCTATATCTGTTGGTACTATTCGTGTTTATGGTACGGGTGGTACTAAAGGTGCTAACTGGGCTGCATTTAGTAAAGCCTTTTATAATCCCAAAATGAATAAGATGCTTTGCATGGAAAACGTTTGGGATATTAATAAACGTCATGAAGTATGTGGTTTCTTCTTTCCACAAGTATGGGATTGTGAACCTTATGTTGAACGTGGTAATTCAATTATATTCACGGCTTATGCTTGGGATAAACAAGATAAAGAGAATCATTTTCATAATAATGATAGTGAAACTCATATAATCTATAAAGCACAACGTGCTAATACTCCTGCCGAAGCGTTCATTAATACAACCGAGAATATGTTCGCTTCTCCTGAACTTAATCTGCACGTTTCAGATTTAATTAATGACAATGCTACTAGATTCTTTCAAGACGGTTGGATTGTTGTTAATGATTTAGGTAATTCTAATAAAGCTGAATTTATACCAAAAGCTGAATGTATTAAACGTGATATATTTGGTAAAGGTAGATTCCATGAGTTTGTTAATCAAGTTCCGCATGGTTCTCGTGATGATACTCACGGTTGCGTTAGAATGTACTATCGTCCGTTCTTAGTAAATGGTGAAGTGCCTAAAGATTTATACTTTACCGTTGTGGATGCATATAAGGTAGATAAGGCTCAAAAAGACGTAACAGATAAACATTCTCTTTATTCTGCACAAGTATGGATGCGTAGTAATACTATTACTCCATATCCAAATCAAAAACTGCTTGTATGCGAATATATAGGACGTTTGGACACAATGGAGCAAAACGATATAGTCACTATGGGTATGTGTCTTATGTATAATGCTGAATGTTGTCCGGAAGCTGGTACTGGTGAGACTGTTTCTAACTTTATTAAATATAAACTTAGACGTTACTTAATGCTTGATCCAACTAATGCCAATACTCGTAAATTGACTAATCCTAACAATAATGATTATGGTATTGTGATTGGTGATGGCGATAAGAAATATAATGGTCTTCGTATGCTAAAGGAGTTTATTTATGAACCTCTTTCATATACTGCTGATGGTAAACCTATTCGTAGACTTAAGTCTATTAGTAGTGTTCGATTGCTTCTAGAGTGTCAGAGATTTACTGCTGAGGGTAACTTCGACCATATTAGTGCTGCTATTGTTGCTATGTATGTCTTTCTTGCAGACTCTTTAAATACTAAGCGTCTTGTTGAAGGTAATACAGAGAATAATGACAGACGTATTGCAAATCGTTTAAATCGTCGTTAAATGGATGCCTCTAAGATTCCTAATTCTTTAGAAAAGCCTGATGTCTTTGCTTCGGAAGCTACTAAACGTGGAGCTGTTTGGACTAAGGCTATGTGTGATTGGGTTATTGCTACTGCTCATTCTAATAATGATAAAGCAGATATTAAAGCCTTTCTTGACGCTGCGAATGGAATTGTAGATGAATCTACTTACAAGTATGTAATGGCGACCTACAACTCCGTTAATGGTAGAAAAGAAGATTTGCCTGGTAAGATTAGAGATGTTGATTTTATTACTCCTATTAAAGAGAAATATATAGGAGAATTCATTAACACCTATAATAACTACCAAGTTTATAATGCTGATATTGATGTTGTCACTAGACGCAATGCTGATCTTCGTGTTGCTCTTGATGGTCTTCTTCGTCAGCAATTTATAAACATCATGAATGCTAACGGTGTTCAAACCGGTGAGCCTTCTAAAGATCTTCCATCTGCTGAAGACTTTATGAAACAAGCTGCTAAGGATTGGATTGATGAAGAAGCTGATCGTGGTCAGAAAACTCTTGATCTTCTTAATTCCCTTATTAAAGCTAATGAGAAATATATTCAAGCTTTCTATTATTGGTTCTGCACTGAAAGTGTTTATTCTTATCGTGATGTAAGATACAATGATGTTATCTTTGAAATTATTTCTCCTCTTGAGTATTATCGAATTGATAGTGGTAATCTTTTTGTTGAAGATGATGATTATGGGATGCGAGAGTTTGATATTAACATCAATGATATAATTGGTGAATATCAAGAAGTTCTTTCTAAAAGAGATATTGCTTATATTAAAGATATAATTCATAATCATGAAAGTACGGGTGAATATACAGTTACTCCTGTTATGCTTCGTTCTCGTGAGATTGCTTTTAATCCTACGATTGATGCGCAGAATGCTGCTCCGTACCACTTCTTGCCCTCTACCGGGGTCCTCAAAGCTCGTCATTGTGTTTTTAAGGTTCCTATGAAGCGTGGTGTTCTTACTTATACTAATGCTTATGGTGAAATTGAGCAAAAGATTGTTGATGAAGATTATGTCTTAGATACTACTCTTGGTGATATTGATATTGAATATACTTGGGTTCTTCAATGTTGGGAAGCTTATCGTTTTGGTGATAAAGATTGGGGTGTATATACTAAAGCTCAACCTATCATTGTTCAACGTGAAGAAGTAAATAATCTTAATCATTGTAAGTTACCTTATAATGGTTTAAGTCGTTTAATGCTTCTTAATAATCCTAAACCTATTCCTTATCGCTTATTGCCTTATCTTGCTCTTTATCGTCTTTATACTTTAGTTGAGGAACGTACTATTAGTAAATTCCGGTCATGGCTATTGATACCTGAAAGTTTCTTAGCTGATACTAAAGATATGACTATGGAAGAGCGTCTTGATGCAGCTAATCGAGATGGTACTCTTGTATTTGATGATAGTGAAATAGCTAAACAGCAAGCATCACTTCAAGCTATTAAAGAGATTGCTAATACTACAATGATTAATTATCTTAATACTATTAATCAAATTAAGCAATCTATTAAGCAAGAAGCGTATGAACTTGCTAATATGAACGATCAACGTGCAGGCGATATTCAAGCTCGTGCCGGTAAAGCTGTCACTGAAATGGGACTTAATCAGGCTCTAATGGGGTCTGTATGGTCACTTAAAATCTTTGATTGCTTCCGCTCTCGTGATATGATGGCTAATCTTGATGCTGCTAAGATTGCTTGGATTGATGGCTATGAAGGTTCTTATGTAGATCCTAATACCAATGAGATTGTTCAAGTTCGTGTAAATGGTACTGACTTTGTTAATTCTAATTTAGGTATCTTTGTTGGTAACTCTGCTGAACTTAATGAACAAGTACGTAAGCTTGAAGAGATTGCTTTTGGTGCTGCTCAAAATGGAAATTACGATGTAGCTGCTGAGGCTGTTTGTAATCATAACGTTGCTTCTTTACGCAAATATATTAAAGAAGCTGCCGAAGCTCAACGTCAATTTGAACTTCAAAAAGAAGAGATTCAAAAGAAGTGGGATGCTGAGATTGAACAAACTCGTGCTGCTAATGCAGAAGCTCAACGTAAATTTGAAGCTGAACAAGCTCAACTTGATCGCGATTCTAAGGAAGCTATTGCTGCTGATACTAATCTTACTAATATTATTATTACTGATGCTAAGCTTCAAGTAGATAAGAATGGTAATGATTACATTAGTGAAGATGAAGCTAATGGTAGTACTCTTGACGATTATCTTAAAATGACTAAGTTAAACTTAGATATTGATAGAGCTAATCTGGAACGTGCCAAGTTTGAGGAACAAAAGCGCATGAATCGTATTAACGCCAATAAGCCACGAAAGTCTTAATGTAGGCTCTTATTTTTGTCGAATTGAACAACTATATCGACTGAAATTTGGGTTTGTCAGAGGTCTTTATTTGAGCCTTAAAATGGCATAAATTAATTAGAATTTCAGAGAGCCGTGTGATAGGCGGTACTAATGCTGTTTCTAATAATATTTCTAATGCCATTTTTAATACATATATTATTATTACATTTGTCACTGTTATAACTTAATTTATAAAAGATAAAACATTATGCCAAATCCTATTGTTCCCGGTGGTGTTACTGATAGTAATACTACTAAAACTGCGGAAGAAATAGCTGCTGAACAAGCTGCTAAAGCTGCTAAAGAAGCAGAAGAAGCTGCTAAAGCAGAAGAAGAACGTAAGAAAGCAGAAGAGGAAGAAGCTAAACGTAAAGCTGAAGAAGAAGCTGCTAAAACTGCTACTCAAAAAACTGAAACTGAAATTGAAACTCCTACTAAGATTGTTCTTACTACCGATGACGGTGATGTTGAGTATGATCTTGATGCTGACGGTAATGCCGTTAAAGACGGAGAGATTGTTTACACTAAAGCTCAGTTAGATGAGTTTGCTGCTGAAACTCAAGATGAAACTATAGATGTTTCTGCTATTTCTGCTATTTCTGGTTTAACTCCGGTAAATACTGATGGTACGCCTAAGCAATATGAAATGACTGTTGAAGGTCTTGCTCAACGTGATGCTGATATTGCAGAGCTTGCTAAACGTCAAGCTGAAAGTGAAGCTATCAACAATTTTTTCCGTACTAATCCGGATATTTATCAAGCTGCTCTTTACAAACAAACGTATGGTTCTCTTGAGGGTTTTGCTAATCATGTTGATTGGACTACAATGACCCTTGAAGATAAATCAGATGATCAGTTAGAAGCTGTTATTCGTTCTGCTGAAAAACGCAAAGGTACTTCTGATGCTCAAATCGAACGTATTATTCGTTTTTCTAAAGCTGATAAAGTATTAGCTGAAACTGCTAAAGAAAGTCTTGATTATCTTGCTAATGCTCAGAGACGTGAGATTGAAGCCGCAAATGCTAGGCAAGAAGCCGAATATCAAGCTGCTCAAGAGGCTCTTGATAAAGCCTACGGTATTACCTATGATGAGAATGGTAAAGCTAAAGTGCTTAACATTCCTGATTCTTTATACGATAAGATCGTTAATAAAGGTACTATCGGAGGTCTTGCAATTCCAACAGCAGGCGTTAAAAGAACTGTTAATGGTAAAGAGCAAATTCTTTCTCGTAAAGATATTGTCAAGTATTTAACAGCTCCTGTTGTTGAAGTTAATGGTGATTTCTATACGCAAGCTCAGAAAGATGTTTTTGATATGCTTGCTGATAATGAAACGTTCGCTATGATAGCACTTCGTAACTTGTTAGGTGCTGATATTAGTCAGTTAGCTGCTGCATCTATACGACAAGAAGCTGTTCGTCGTTTGAACATTACTTCTAGTGGTAAACCTAAAGTTAAGGTATCCACTCAAGGTGGCGGTACTAAAGTTAATTCTAATAGACGTCCTATTGTTCCGGGTGGTATTATTGATTCAAATAAATAATTATCGTAACTATGCTTAGAGAAATTGGAAAAAAACAGTATTCCAAAGAGGTTTACTCTGATGCCGATATGCTATTGAACTTTAATGTTCTTGGTGCTGTCGATTTGAATAAGTCTCTTACTTATCTTTGGGGTAGGAACAGTAATCAATTCCCTCTTCTTTCTCTTACAGAAGGTCAAGGGAATATCTCTCGTAAGAAACCTATTAATGCTGGTGATACTCAGTATAAGTGGAAGATTATGGGGAAACCTACTGTCACTTCCCCGATTGTGCGTTTGATTACGCCTACTCAAACCCCCGGTAAAGGGTTTATGTCTTTCAAAGCGGAGTTCCAAGATAACTGGATTCCTTATCAGTATTCTGCTATTACTCCTGACGGAAAGCACATGGTTCGTATGCAGACCGATGGTGAGCAGACTGCTTCCGGTGGATATATCTATGAAATGATTATCCTTGGTGGTAATCCTGATGAGTTTATTGATCTCAGCAATTTTGAGAGAGGTAAATATTGGGGTATGGGTGCTCCTACGATTGCCGGTGAATTATCTACCGGTTCTCGTTCTACTGCTGAATCTTGGAGTGAAATGACTAACCAATTTGGTTTCCATAGATTCTCCAAAATTATTACTGGTAACATTGCTAATATCGTAACCGAGTTTGAACTTGATTATGATGATGGTTCTAAAGGTACTCTTTGGATGCCTTATGAAATGCGTCAGTTTGAGTTCATGCGTAGACGTTTGTTAGAAGAGGATTTGTGGTTCTCTGCTTACAACCGTGATATTAACGGTGTTATTCACAATCAAGAAAAACATTCAAACAAACCTATTCCTCGTGGTGCTGGTGTTCGTGATATTCTTATCGCATTCGGTAACTACTTCGAATACTCATTCATGACTATCGAGCTTATTGATATGATTCTTTCTCGTATCTTTGAAGTTCGTAATGATATTGATTTGAGTAATAAGAATATTGTTCTTTATACCGGTAAAGGTGGTTCTAAAATGTTCCAACAGTGTATTAAGAATGAAGCTATCGGAAATGGTTACTTTGATAAACTTGGTGCAGAGGAGATTCAAAGTCGTGGTGGTATTTTGAGTTATGGTGCTTACTTTAATCAATATAAGCATTACTCTGGAGCTACCGTTTCAGTTAAAGTTGTTGACTTGTTCGATAGCGGTTCTCGTGCTGAAATGGATCGTAAGAACGGTCGTATATATGGAGGTTTCCCTATTACTTCATACACTATGGTATTCTTGGATCACTCTGTTGATAATACTTCAGGTGAACCTAATATCCAACTTGTTTGTGAAGAAGGTCGTGAATACTTATATGGTATTTACCAAGGTATTACTCCTCTTCCTAAAGAATGGGGTGCTTACAATAAGATGTTAAGTACACGTGAGGATATTGCTACCTATGAAGTTATATCTTCTCAAGGTATTAATATGCTTAATGGTACTACTTCTTTCTGGGCTGAAATGATTTTTGAATAAGCGTACATTACGATTATTGTAAAGTATAAACTTACTAAAGTATAAACTATATGATATACTCACGCAAAATAACCTTAGCTTTAAAGCTGAATCCGACTATGTTTCAAGTCGTGAATCAGAAAAGTATTGGTGCTTTCAATACTATTTTCGGTCCAAGCATTAAAGCAGTTCTTACTCTATCTAGTAAAACTGCTGAAATGGCTTCTATACTTCCTACGATCATTGGAGCTTCTGCTGATAGTCGCAATGTAAACTTTCAAGACCTCGTTTTGAAGCATCTTAAAAACTCAACTGTTGAAGTTCCCGCTCAAGGTTATGAGCTTGAAACTGGTTGGGAATTTTCTCTTAACGATCCTGTTAAACGTGACGCTATTCTTGATTGGGCTAAAAAGAACAGTATTAATACTGAGGTTGCTCCGAATAAATTAGAGAAAGCTATCTTTGATGCTATGCTATTTGGTGAAGGTACTACGGTTCATGAAGAGAATCTGTATATGTACATGACTCCTATTAAGCCGCAAGATTATATTCTTTGGCGTCTTGCTCTACTTACTTCTACTGTTGCTAATAAACCGGAAGATGTTGAGAAATCTACTAATATTCGGTTTTACTTACATAGCATTGAAGATGTTAAGCGTATAAAAGATGCTAAGACTAAAGCTGTTGTTAATACTGCTACTAAGTTGGCTCAGTTGTTCACAGGTGATGAGTCTTCTTATAAACGTATTAGAAATATACTTATCTGTAATGCTCCTGTCGATACTCTACAGATTATTAAAATGGAGCATGGAGATTTGCAGACAGCTGTGGCTGAACTTTCTCAAACGAATGCAGATGCGTTTATTTCTCTGTTTGATAACAAGAATGTAGAAGCAATGGCACAAGTCTATAAGTTACTCGCTGCTCAAGTCATTACGAAAGACGGTGATAATTACTTTGATACTGTGCGTCCGGAAGTAGTTCTTGGTTCTTCCATTGAGGGGGTTATGGCTTTCTTAGCTGCTCCTGAAAATGTTGAATATAAAGCACAACTTTTCACTGCTTATAAAGCTTCGGTTATAAACTAATAAAATAGTGTCAGTATGTATAGTAGTTGTAAAGAAGCACATATTGCTGTAAACGATAAGATTCAGCAGATTAATGCTAATAGGCAAGAATCTATTCGTCCGCAGTATATTGATATTGCTCTTAATGAAGCTATTGACGTACTGCTTACGCAAAAGATTAAAGCCTTTGAAGAGACTGGTCGTTATTACGATGATTTGCAGGTGCTAAAGACTATATATAGAAGTCCTCTTTACCTTCTCGCAAATGAGGGTAATAGAGGCTTCGCTTTTTTACCTGCGAATTACCTACATGGTGTCTCTTATGATGCAAGTGTTATATATGATAAGTTTAAACGTTATCGAGCAACTGAATCTGTTACTACTAGGATTTACGTTGTTAATATCAGTGAACTATTTAAAACTATTCCCGGTTATATAGAAGATTTCGTTATTCAAATTGGTAATGATACCGTTACGTTTCATTATCCTGCTAAGATCTATCGTAAAGAGGGTCTATTTGAATATATCAACTATATGCTCTCCATATTGCTGCGAAAAGGTTACAATGTGACTTACGAACGCTACAATAACGAGTATTACCCCGAATCACTAGTGTTTTACTTCGATACGCCACAGCTAATTGTAGTTGGAGATAAATATACTATTAAGTTAGTACAATTTGACTACAAGCGTTATTCGGGCTTATACGAGGTTATCACTTCTGACGGAGTGGTTACAAAGGTGCGAGAGAGCAAACCTGCGGGTATGGATTTAGTTTCTGATGTTCAGCGTAGGGATATGCTTCAAACGTATCACAATCGTCTTAATAGACACATTCATCCTATATGTACAATAGAAAGTAATAGGGTTTTAGTAGATATGGATGATACGTTTGTGATTACTGATGTTGCTATCACATATCTTAGACAACCTACTAGGTTTGATATTGTAACTGATACTGCTACTGAACTTCCGTTTAAAACCGAGATTATTAACCTTGCTACACAGAAGCTTCTTGGTAAACTTAAAGATGAAGGTTATCAAATTGCTATAAATGAAAGTAATTCTTTAAAATAAAACGTTACTATGAGAATTGTAAGTTACGGAAAAACATTTGTCGATAATGTTACTGTTGATACTAAGTTATCTAATGGTCAACTCGGCATTTGTACTGCTTATGGTACTGCTTTGCCTACTACTGGTAGACCTGAGCCGTTTGTAATTATGTCTGCAATTCCTACTAAGGACGGTGGATTTATGAATCAACGTGGAGTGGATATTAATCCTTTTAACTTCACTTATAACGTTCGTAAATATACGGAGAAAGATCAGAAAGAAACTATTATTCTTAAAGGTCTTACGAATCCGGCACTTAAGCCTGCTGAAGGTATTGTATATAATGCAGATGCTGAGTTCTGTGGTGCTATTGAAATTTGTTCTTCTGAGGAGTATCGTCATGGTCTGACAGTTAATCCTAATCCTCAGATTGTTCAAATACCTGTTCGGATTCATGCTACTGATACCGTTGATCGGTTGGTAGAAAAGATTAAGAAGAACCTTAGTCTTACTGCTTATAACAAAGAGTTATTTGATATTACTATCGAGAAAGCTGATGGTGCTGTTCAGATAACTGTTGTTGCTAAAAAGCCTACCAAATTGACGATGAACGTATTCGGTATTCTTGCCGATCAAAAAGCCAATGGTACTATTACCGTTGAACATACAAAGTTATCCGGTTTTTTAGCTGATGTTGCTCTTAGTGATGAAGACCTTCGTTATTCTCTGATTAACATGGGTTGGAATCCTCATGATGAGTGGCAGAAAGCTTGGGGTATTGGTGACCCGAAAGTTGGCTTTGATAAAGTCGCTTATCTTGTTATTTCTACAGCTGAGTTTAATCAATTCCCTGAGATTGCCGCTGATAACAATAGTCCTCGCAAATTTCAAATCGTTGTTGGTACGGAAGATGTGATTGACGCTATTGTAAATAAACTTGCAGCTATTAAGACTTTAGCTAAAGGTTCCGGTGATAATGCCATTTCTCTGAATACTGCAACTGACTAAAGTTGCTTGGAAAACTACGCAGTGCTTAACGGTTCTGCGTAGTTATATTTGTTTAAACTTAATGCTATGGAATGTAATATTAAAATTGTCAAGTTAAAACAAGTTCTTCCTCTTGGTACATTTCCTAAGCGTGAGCATAATGTTCGATTCTTCTATCATCGTACTGATGGTTGTTACTATATGTATGATGAAAAAGGTTGCGAAATTAATCTAACTACTGATGGTAATATTATTGCTATTGATAGAGAGTTGATTGTTGGTAGTGAGTCTTTGACTGATGACACTCTTGTTTGCATTGGTCTTAAAGCTAATTATGTGCATCCTAGTCGTGGTATTAGAAATAATACTTGTGGTTGTCAAGATACATATATTCGTGCTTGGACTTACATCAAAGATCTTCAAGATTTTATGCAGTCTGGTCATATCGAACGTGATTACTATAGAGTTACTTTAGTTCCTTCTCCTGAAGAAGGTGGTATTGTTGGATGTAGTGGCTCTGCTATTGTTCCTGATGAAAATTCAGATGGCTTCCGTTTCCAATTTGAAGCTGGTAGTCGTGTTGAACTTTATGCTAAACCTGTTCAAGGTTATCACTTTAAAGGTTGGAAAGAGTTCCATACTAATGAGATTATGTCTATTAGTCCTAATTGGTCTTTTACTATTAAGAAAGATATGGATTTGATAGGCGTATTTGAAAAGGATGAAGCTCCTATTGAACAATTCTATATTAATGTCAATGCTGATCCGGCTAATGCAGGATATGTAGTTGGTGCCGGAACATTCCCAAAAGGTACAAGGCATTCTATAACAGCTGCGGCAATTCAAGGGTATCATTTTACTCATTGGACTGATAGTTTAAATCGTATTGTTTCTACTAATCTTCAATATGATCTTGTTGTTGAGAAAGATGAAACTTATACTGCACATTTCGAGCTTGATGCTCCTGTTATTGAGGAGTACAATGTAACTATTATAACTAATCCTGCTGATAAAGGTTCAGTTAGCGGTGGCGGTACTTATAAGTCCGGTCAAACTGCAATAATTGTTCCTAGTCCGGTTGAGGGTTGGGCTGTTGATACAGTTACTGCTTCTGGTGGTAATCTTGTAGGTAATGGTAATGGTACATATAGCATCGTTGTTACACGAGATCTTACGATTACGGTAAACTTTAAAGAAGCTATTCGTTATTTCACGTTTAGTATCGTGGCAGATGCGAATGGTTTAGTTCGATATAAAGATATTAATGATGCTTGGTCTCAATGGGCAGAAAGACACGAAGTCACTGCTCCGGAAAAGACTATTGTCACTATCGCTGGTAAAGCTAACGGCGGTTATGAATTTGAAAAGTGGGTAACTCCTACTGGTGCTAATCTTCCTAATAATGAAAACAATATCATTGTTGAAGAAGGTCTGCATCGCAAAATTTATACTGCTTATTTTAAGGAAACTTACATTCCACCTAAAACTCATATTGTTAATATCACTGCTGGTTCTAATGGTAAATGCAAATATAAGATTGGCTCTGGTGAATATTCAGAAGCTGCATCTTCGCATTCTAACATTAGTGTTACTGACGGTGAGACAATTGAGGTATTAGGTGTTCCTGATAGCGGTTATTCTTTTGAACAATGGAATATTGGTGGAACTACTTCTAACTCTAATCCTTATTCAAAGGTTATCACTGAGAATGTAGATTTCTCTTGTACGTTCGTAGAGATTCCACCGGAAGAAGTTACTATTACGGTAGGTTCTGACGGAACTAATGAAACTCGTTATCGTATAGGTGATGGTTCTTGGTCTAGTTGGTCTACTTCTGAACACACGTTTAAAACTGCTGTAGGTTCGATTTATTCAGTTGAAGCTCGTGCGGTTGGCAATTACAAGTTCAGAGAGTGGAATACAAGTGGTGCAAAGGTTTCAGATAATCCTGCAACATTCACTGCTAAAACCGGAACGAATGCAACGCATATTGCTACGTTCGACCAAGTGATCATGCGAACGCTAACTCTTACTGCTGGAACGGGTGGTAAATGTCGTGTAAAGATCAATGGACGTTGGAGCGACTATTATAGTGGCACAAAGACTTACTCTAATATTGTTGACGGAACTACTGTTTCTGTAGAAGCATTAGCAGATAGCGGCTATCATTTTAAGGAATGGACTGATTCGGGTGCGCCCTCAAATACTTCACGTGATATTGTCATGAATGACTCTAAATCTATTGAAGCTCGTTTTGAAGTTGATGCTCCTGATAAATTCCAAGTTACCTATGAAGCTATTCCTAATGGGAGTGCTACAATGGAAGGTGCTGGTACTTATAATGATGGTGATACTTGTACGATTAAAGTTAATGTAAGTCCGGGTTATACTTTGAATAAAGTGCTTGTTGATGGTGTTAAAATCACTCTTAACAGTAACAATCAGTATAGCTTTGTGGTTGAGAAAAACATTAAAGTTACTATTGAATGTGATCTTATTCCTGAACCCCCACATTATACACTTACAGTTAAAACCGAAGATGAAGGTGTAGCTCAAGGTGGTGTTGGTATTAATAAAGAATCTAATTTGGGAGTTGAAACTGCTGAATTTGAGGATGGTATTGTTGCTACTATTCATGCTACAGCTGCTGAAGGTTATAGCTTTGGTGGTTGGTGGAAAGATGGAGTTAAGGTTTCTGACGATGTAACTCTTAGTGTCACTGTTGATGCTGATAAGACTTATATTGCTAAGTTCACTCAAGATCCATATCTCGAATTAGATAAGACTTCTCTTACTTTCGAGGCTGCTGGTGGAACTCAGACCGTTAATGTTACTTCTAACGTCGAATGGACGGTTTCATAATTAGGGGAGGGGTACTAAGATGGCTATTGCTTCTTGGCTTACCCCTGCCGCTAAGAGTGGTACGGGTAATAAAACGGTTGGTTTAACTGCGAGTAAGAATACCGGTGCAAGCAGAACAACTATTGTTACTGTTTCAGTCAGCGGTATTACGAAAACTATTAATTGTACTCAAACGGAAGCTGATAAGTTTACTATTAAGATTTCAGCTTTAACTACCAATAGTTCAGGAATTACTATCACAAATGTCGGTGATTGTTCTATTGGTGCATCTGCTACAGGTGGAATTAAAGAAGGAACTTATTATCGTGATACACAAGTCACATTGACTGCTAAAGCCGCTCCTACTGGGTATGATTTTGTTGGTTGGTATGAAGGCTCTAATCTTGTTTCTACAAGCCTTTCTTTCGCTGTTACTTTAACTGCTAATAGAACTCTTGTTGCTAAATATAAGATTAAGAGCTACACTGTTAATGCAACTTCTGAGAATACAAACAAAGGTACTGTAAGTCCTGCAGGTCAAACTGTAGAACACGGTACTAATGCTATTGTAGTTGCAACTCCTAAGGCTGCTTATAATTTTGCTGGTTGGTACAATGGAACAACTAAAGTATCTAGCAATGCTTCATATACATTTGCTGTTACTGCCAATATCAGCTTAACTGCTAAGTTTACAATTAAGACTTTCACAACTACTACCGCTAATTCAACTGGTGGTACAGCGAGCGTTAATAAGTCTAGTGTAGAATACGGTGGTTCTGCTATTTGGACGGCTACTCCGAGTACTGGCTATAACTTTAGTAAGTGGTCTAATGGTTCTACAACTAATCCTCTGACAGTTTCTAAGATTACTGCCAATACTCATATTACTCCAGTATTTGTTCTTAAGTCATATACTGTAACTTGGAATCCTAATGGTGGTTCTGTAAGTCCTACGTCAACTACTAAGACTCATGGTTCTACTTTAGGCACATTACCTACTCCGACAAGAGCTGCTGATGCTCAATACACTTATACATTTAAGGGTTGGTTTACAGCTACAACGGGTGGTACTCAAGTATCTGCATCTACTACTGTAACAGGAAACGTTACTTATTATGCTCAGTGGACTGCTAATATTAGAAGTTATACTGCAACATTCAATGGTAACGGTGGTGGTACTCCTAGTCCATCAACTATTACTAAAACGTATGGTTCAGAATTAGGTACTCTTCCGACTTGTTCTAGAACAGGTTATACATTCCTTGGTTGGTACACGGCATCTAGTGGTGGTACGAAGATTTCATCTACTACTAAGATAACTGGTACTGTTACCTATTATGCTCAATGGTCTATTAATAGTTATACTTTAACCTATAATGTTAATGGTGGAAATGCAGTAAGTCCTGCTTCTAAGAGCGTTCAATATGGAAGTGCTTATGGCACTTTGCCGACGCCTACGAAGTCTTCTGATGCTGAATACACTTACGCATTTGCTGGTTGGTACACTTCTGCAAGTGGTGGAACGCAAGTTACTGCTAATACGACAATGGGTGCAAGTAATACTACAATATATGCACATTGGACTGCAACTAAACGGAGTTATACAATAAATTATCAAACAACATACGGGTCTTTGAATAGGACTAGTCAATCTGTTGCTTATGGGTCGAAAGGCTCTTGTACTTTGACTATGCCTTCAAATGATGCTCAGTACACTTATACTTTTCAAGGCTGGTATACTGCTGCTAACGGTGGTGGAACTAAGGTTGGTTCTTCATTAACTTTAGAAACACCGAGTGTAACAGGTGCTGCTACTTATTATGCTTATGTGACCAGAGCTGTTAATAGGTACACCTTTACATTTAACGCTAATGGTGGTAGTACTCCTTCTTCTTCATCTATAACTAAGAATTATAATGAAGCTATTGGAACGTTACCTACTTGTTCAAGAGCTGCGGATAATACTTACACGTATGCGTTCGCAGGTTGGTTCGATACTGCTGCTGCTAGTGGTGGTACTAAATTAACTACGACAACCAAGGTTACTTCTAATAAGACTTGGTACGCTAGATGGACTGCAACTTATAAGAATTATACAGTTACTTGGAATGGTAATGGTGGTACTCCTAGCGAGTCTAGTAGTTCATTCCATTACAATGATGCTTTAGGAACTCTTCCTACTGCTACAAGAACTGGATATACTTTTAAGGGATGGTCTACGTCAGCTAGTGGTTCTGTTAATGTAAGCACAACTACCAAAGTTACTGGTAATGTTACTTACTATGCTGTCTGGCAAATTAACAGTTATACATTGACTGTAACTGCGGGTACAGGTGGTACTGCTAGTGGAGGTGGTACTTACAATTATGGTGCAACTGCTACATTAAAGGCTACACCGTCTGCCGGTTATCACTTTGTTAAATGGAGTGATGGTAATACGAATGCTAGCAGAACTGTTACTGTTACTAAAAATGCTACTTACACTGCAACGTTTGAACAAGATCCTTATTTGAATCTTGATAAAACTAGTCTAACGTTTGAAGCTGCTGGTGGTACACAAACTGTCAAAGTAACTTCTAATGTTAATTGGACTGTTTCTTAAACTTTTAAATGTTCCGCTACGCTTTGCAGACCCCAGTAGGGGAATAGCTTGTGGGGCGTGCGGAACTTCAAACTTTTTTACGAATAATTAAATTTTTATCATTATGATTGGAGATTCTGCTTTGAATGAAAGAGCAACTGCTGTTGAAATTGGTGGTTTAGTTGATGGAGTTGGTGCACCTGTTATGCGCGCCGGATATGCTTTGAAAGCTAAACCGAGTTGGATCACTTTAAATGCTGTTGAGGGAACTGGTAACTCTCAAGTAGATGTTACTGCTCCGGTTTATAAAGGTCGTAACGGGCGTTCTGGTTTGATTACCGTTGCTGTTGAAGACTTGACTGAAAACGTTACTTTGCAGCAGGAGGGTTCTACGATTTGGGATGTTACTACTCAATCGTTGGCTTTCGTTAAAACGGGTGAAGCTAAGAAGTTCACTGGTAACTCCAACTTAGCTTCTATCACGTTTGCTGTTGATTCTGACGCTTCTAAATGGTTGACTGCCGGTAAATTGATTGTAAATAAAAAAGAATATAATTCTGGTGCTGAGATTGAAGGTGATCCGGGAGCAGATGATGTTTACGCTTTTGAAATTACGTTTACTGCTGCTGCTAACCCGACGGTTAACACTCGTACCGGTAATATTATCGTAAATGGTCAGAAATATACTGTAACTCAAGCCGCCGGTGATGCTACTCTGTCTGTATCTCCGACCGCATTGACTTTCGCTGCTGCGGGAGAAACTAAACAGATTACGATTACTACGAATACCGCTTGGACTATTTCGTAAGTCGTCTGTTGATTTGATTATGGGTCTGATAGGTGCTAAGGTGCCTATTAGACCTTTTGTCGTATAAATAAATATATAAATTATGACAAAACCTAATTGGGTAAATACCTCACCTAATTCAGGTAATGGTAATGGATCTATTCAAGTTACTGCTCAAGCTAATGAGGGTGACGCTAGACAAGGTTCTGTTGCTGTTGCGGGTGGAGGTTTATCTAAAACTATTGCGGTTAATCAAGACGCAAGATTACTTGTTATAGGTACCTTTGGTCGAGAGAGTAGTAAATATGGTCTATGGACTACTATACAAGTTAATGCTATAGGAATTAAAGGTATCGCATATTGTACAATGGTTGATTCGTCTGTTATTGAAAAAGAACTTAATAATACAGTCAATGTTACTGAATCTGAATATTGTATGTTTGTATCGCTTAAAGGTAGACGTGTTAATGATACTAGTAAAGTAGTTACATTTAATATGCAAACTACCTTAGATTTTATCGGTCATGCTGATACTTTATGCGAATTGTTTACTGATATTGATTTTAATTCTTCTAAAAGGAATACTCAACTAGATGTTACTCCGTATTATGAGCAATTAGTTTATGAGATTAATGATTGTCTTATGACTATGTATCCGGATAACCATATGTTGATTAATTTCAATATCGTTGATTTCGATGAAGCTACTAAGGAACGTATTAGAAGTATGGTTACTTGTGATCGTTTCGTTGTTGCTTTCTAATTTGTTACAAATTTAAATATTTGAGTTATGGCAAAACCTGATTGGATTAAAATCAATCCTACTGCTGGAAGCAACAATGGTAGTTTTAATGTCGTTGTTGATGAAAATGCAGGAGCTTCTCGTAATGGTATTATAACCGTAACGGGGGGGGGGTTGAGCAAAACAGTTGATGTTACTCAAAATGAAGAACAAGAAACTGATTTAACTCTTAATTTTGAGAGTCTTATTAATCAGAATGCTGCTACTAGAGCTGCTCAGTTTAGAATACTAATTCTTGCTGGTGAGAGTACGCAAACTTTAGAAAATATAGGAAGTATTAATCATCGTCCTAATAATTCTAGTGCTACAAAATTTCCAACTTCTATTAAGTTTAAAGCTAAAAAATCTAAAGTGATGATAAAGCTATCATGTATAGTTAATAATATATTATATAACGATAGTATTGCAGATGCTGATGGTAAGATTCTTAAATTAAGAGCTAATGGTACAGTGATTGGGCAAGGTGGAATTCGTGTTACTGGTCAAGTTAATCAATGTACTTTTATGGCAACTCTTGTTGAAATAGGGCAATGGTCTGATTCAAATTCTTATGAATTAGATTATGGTATTGATTTTTGGGGATAACATCAAGATTTAAATAATATTACTATGGCAAAACCTGATTGGATTACAATTACTCCAGCAAGCGGTTCAAATAACGGAAGTTTTGATGTTGTTGCTGCTAAAAATACTGGAGCTGCTAGAAATGGTATAATAACTGTAGCAGGGAGGGGGGTGAGTAAAACTTGTGATATTGTTCAAAAAAGTGGTAAAGCTATTTTCGCTATAAGCAATATTAGTATTGCATCTGAAGCTGTATTATCTGATGTAAATCCTAAATACGGTGAACCTATTGATCGTGATGTTGAAGTTCATTTAATGGTTGGTTCATCCGGTCTTATAGATATGCAAATAACTTTTGAAGGTGTTTATAGAATAATGTCAGCCCAGGGTGATAATGAGGGCATGGGAATGTCTACTACTATACAAGGTTTTAATGTTATAGTAGAAATTGATAATATTTGGATATATGGTGGTGGTGGTTATATAACTGTTACAGGTTATGATAAAGCTAATACACCTTTTGAATGTTATATATCACTTATGGCACAAATGATGTAGTTATGGAAGAAACAATTGTTTTTAATCTCTTTAATTCTATAAGCTTTGCTTTTATAGCTATTGTGCTTTTAGCTACTTATGGTATTAATGAGATTGCTACTAAGATTGCTAAGAAGAAACTACCGAGATACTTCAAGTCTCTTGTTAGCTTAATCGTAGGTATTGCAACTATGGGGCTTTACTTATACAAATTAGATGCTTCACTGGAAACGGTGCTGCTATCTTTTCTGATATGTACCTTTGGGTATGATTTAATTATCAAACCTATACTCAAAGCTATAAAACGGCATTTTGCTGATTCTAAAAAGCGTATGATCGCGGACTAAAGGAGTGCTACTGCTAAATTACGTAGTACTCCTTTTTGTCATATCAAGGAAAATCATTGCTCGCTTAAATTATCGACTAAGCGTTCTATTAATGATTTAAATTCCTTTAGGTATGACACTGTGACTTATACTAATTTGAATAAGCTCTTATTAATTAGAGATATTCAAGAGATTGCTAAAACTTATATTAATGATGATAGAAGTTATCGTTGGATTTGGAAGAACAAAAAATTGCTGACGTATATCATATTGGTTATGTAACTTTTATGAATTACATTAGTGACCCTGATGGTTACGAAGGTATTGCTTTCCAAAGATAGTTAGCTGATATTAAAGCTCAAGACGATGAAGTGCCTTGGCAGAGATTCATCTAATTAGTTTTGGTCGCAGGTGTTATTTATATTAAGGCAATTTTAATTATTCCTAATCTGACTACTGGTTCCGCTGGTAGTCGGATTTTTTTGTTTATAGCAACTTATTCAAACACGCAAGTATGAATTATAAAACACGTTGTGTAATGAATGGTATTTTTATTGCTATATTGAACTTGATTGGTGTTATTGTTTCATCTATTGGTGTTGTCTTCGTAAAAGAATGGATTGCTAAGAAGAGACGTAAGGCTGTTACTAATCTTCTTACATCTAAAGCAGAATGTTGGATGCAACTCGATAAAATAGCCTCAAACATTAGAGAATCTCTTAATGCTAAAGGTGTTTACGTTGCATACTTTCATAATGGTGGTAAGTTCTGTAATGGTATTAATATGGATAAGTTTACTGTTATCGCAGAAGATTACGATATTAGTATTACAGATCCTTATAAGAATCGTTATAAGAATGTTCTTACTTCTATTATGCCTTATACTATTCTACGCTTATACAGAGATAGTAAGTACATTTTCCGTATGAGTGCTTTGACAAAGTATCATTCTAATATGTATGTTGGAGATCTTCGTTCACGTGGATGTAATACTGCTATTAGCATTCTTATTCGTGACTTGAAAACTGATATGCCTATTGGCTTTCTTAGTGCTGAGTTCGAGCTTGACTTTGAACCTGACGCTGAAATGATGCAAACATTCTGGAAAAATCACAATCGTATTTCTCGCAATATGACTATGGTTATAGATGCGACAGAAGATACCATTAAAAACTAAAATACCATGACTGTTATTTACGCAAGAACTAGTCTGCCATCAAGGTGTGGTAGAGGTTTCAAAAATCAAAAGAACGTTATTAGAGTTACTAACCGGTATACTAATGCTGGTCCGTGGCACGGGGTTGTTCCAGTTAAGAATCGTCCTATTATGATCATAGGTGGTTCTGATACTCCTGAACTTAAATTGTCTACTAATCTTCTTAAATTTATCCCTAGAGGTGAAACTAAGGAGCTTGGTATTATTACTAACAAATCTTGGCGAATTGTTTAATGCATTATTATGGCAACACTTAATCAATTAGGAAGTAAGATTTCTAATATATTAGGTAAGCCCGGTGATCATAGCATTCAAGAGAGAGCTAAAGATGCTTGTAAGGCACTCTTTGCTACTTTTATTCGTCAGAGTATTGAGCGCAATGGTGTAGATGAGGTGCTTAAAGTTAGCTTTAATGTTCCTCTTATCTGCGTTCCGCTTACCGATATAGAAAATACATATGCGGGAATTGGTGCTAAAGATATGGTTCTTACTACTGAGCATCGAGTTCCTACACCTTTACGTATACCTAATGATGCACCTTTTCTTCATGTTTATACTCAACATGATGACGGGAGTCTTATTACATATAAGTACGCTAATAATAGCGTAGTTCCGCTCCTTACCACAGTCTATTCCCCTACTGGGGTTTGGGGAGTGTATCAAATCGTTAATGGTAAACTTAAAATTATTATCAAAAATACTCTCAAAAACTTTGAGATTGATGCTAAAAATTATAAGTTTGTAACAATCGTGTATGTAGCTGAAAATCCTGCTGAGGTTATCACTATGTATATGGAAGATGATGGTCAAGATATTGAACTTCCACTTCCTGCTGATATGATAGAACGTATAACTTATGAGGTTCTTAGAACTGAATTTGGTATTAAGCCTACAGAACACGAAGTTAAGATTATTAGTGATGCAACTTATGCTCCTAATGATCCTAATGGTACTCAACGTTTAATCCATAATAAAGTAGAATAAACTATATGGAATCCATGCACTATTACCACGACTATCTCGAACAATGTTATAATACTATCGAGAAATTAAGTACTGATCTTCATAACATTTATGTTAGACGTAATAATCTAGCTAATATCTGTTATGCTAATCTGAATCTTCTTGAATCGAATGGAATAACTAAAGAGATTATTGATGATCTTATTTTAGGTAAACGAGTTAAAGGTGTTAAGCTCTTACGTAAACTTAATTGGAGTGACGAAGCTAAAGCGGTATCTCTTCGTATTACGTTCAATCGTTTTGTTTATCTATCTACAATTCGTATTCCTAAACTTCTTGCTATTATTAGATATTATGATTGGATGTGTCGTATTCCTTATCCGATATTTAATCAAATACAAAGAGGTCTTAATAAGTCTCTAATTGAGAATCTTATTCGTGGTGATAGTGTTTCTTTAGGTACTTACATTGGTAAGTTTCAAGTTCAACGTGCTGTTGCTAGAGAATCTGTTGATTGGGCTGCTTCGTTTCGTCTTAGAGATGAGATGATTGCTGCTGGTATCGAAGTTAAGAGTTTTCTTAATCCTTATGGTAAGAATTGGCACGTTAAATCTGATAATCCGTATTATTGGTTCTGTAAATGGATACGTCATAATATGGGTGTTGATGTTGTACCTAATCAAATATTCTATAAATTTAAACCTAATCATTGTCATGTAAACATTATGACTAGCGATAAGGTGCTTAGGCATAAATCTATAGAAGAAGTTATTAAAGCGGATAATCTTGCATTTGATGCTAAACTTAAATACATGATTGAACATGATAAAACTATTATGGATAGGTATCCGCCTACTAAAAGCAAAAGAGAACGTATTAAAAACAATGAAGTAGATGAATACATTAGACCAAAACTTGATTAGTTCTAGTGTTGTTATTCATAGGATTATAGAAGATTATGATGTTCATTCTATGGACTTTATAACTCGTATTCCTACTTGGATATGTGAAGCTCTTGCTGATTTAAATATTCAACAGCATCTTATTAATGTTGGTAAAGTTATCGACTTTGATGAGTATCGTTGTGAGATTCCAGAGGGTTGTGAGAATATACGTCTTGTTACAATTAATGGTAAACGTGCGGATTTTACTACTAATCCTGCTCCATTTGAGCATGATGACGGAAATTATATACCGCTTGCCGTTTCATTCCCGATAGGGGTAAACCTTACAGAAAATGTCGTTTTTGACTTCATACGAACGATCTCCGGCAGTTTATATACGTATTCGATTAATGGGTCGTATTTGCATTTGAATGTCAGAAAAGGCACGCTAGGTATCTTATTTCATGGGTTGCCAATGACACTTGACGAGATTCTTAAAATCAATGTTCCTCTCATACCTAATAATAATGTTCTTATTGATGCTCTAAAGAACTTTGTTATGATGCGTATTCTTCAACGTAATTACAGGCATCCTGTTTTAAATCTTAGAGATAGTAATCCTTATACTAATCCAGCACTTGCTTACGATAATGCTAAAATTAAAGTTCGCAATGCTTGTAATAGGCTTACTAAAGATAAACGTGATGATTGTAGTAGGTCGTTATTAAACTTCTTAAATATGAAAAATCATTATGTGAACGGTTATGAAAGTAAACGCAGGTCTTTACCCTAACGCAAATCCGTCATTAGTCAATAGTGATACTAAGTCTTATGCACTTAATGTTCTATATAACGAGGATGGTGAGACTCTTATCAATGAAAATGGATTTGAGAAACATCATGATTATTCTGATTATGGTCAGTGTATTGGCACCATTCCGATTCCCGTTGGAGTGGTGCTTTTTTTCGTTAATAGAAATGGTGCTAATCCTAGTGTACCTGACGGAGATTACATTATATGGCATAGTGATGAAACTATTGAAGGTGATATAAAGTATTCAGATGTTATTTATAAAGCTCCTCTAGTTAATAATAGTACAGTTTTAAACTTCAGTGAAGATCGTCCTATTACTGGTGCTTATTCTTATAACAAAAATAATCATCTGATTATTACTTTTACAGAAGGTAATTCAACTGCTGCTAATGAAACTCGTTTGATGAATCTTAATACCTTTTGTGATGACTATAATCTTGCAAAAGACTATTCTGATGATACTACGACTATTTACAGCTTAGGTACTGATTTAACTAAAGAGAAACTATTGAATCTTATACCTGATGTTGAATATCCTACATTAACAGTTCGGTCTATTGATGGAGGTGGTTTACTTGCAGGCTCATATCAATTTGCTGTTGCATATAAACTTAAAACCGGAGATTATACTGATTATTCTCTGTTATCTCCTACATACTTTGCTGCACCTAAATACAATGAAAGTATTAAAGCTGGTCAGCTTACTTCTCGTAAGTTTCAAATTGATATTACTAATATAGATTCTCAATTTGATGAATGTAAACTTGGTATTATCTATAAAGGTGAAGATGAAGAGAAAGCTTACGAGTATGAAAATATTGATATTAAAGGTAAAAATAGTATAACTGTTTATATCAGTGGTATCAATAGTTTAAATACAGTTACTCTTAATGATATTGTAATTGGTAATATTTCATATATTAAAGATCAAGCTCATACTAATTTTAATTCACAGCTTATTCGTGCTAATGTTAGTATGAATGATATTACTGGTCTTGACAAGCATATCAAAGATAAAAATCTATGTACTGCTAATGGTCTTAATGGTACTGGTAATATTAAAATTAAAGAAGAATTATTCAAATCTGTTGGTGATAAAGGTGACTTTGAAAAGAAAGATCTTTCTAATGATACTTGTATAAAAGATAATGAATACTACTTCTTATATTTAGGTCTTATTGATTATAAAGGTAAACTTATTAATGTTTATCCTATTTATAATACTCAAAAGAGTAGCTATTACTTTAAGACTTCTAACTTCAATATGATCGGTAGTGATGGTGCTGTTAAACATCGTATGTTTAGATTTAAATTCGATCCTACAGATTTTTTTTCTAAACTCTTTAAAGATACTACTAAAATTGAAATTGCTGATGGTCTTGAAGAAGTTGGAGTTGTTGCTCGTAAACAAATCAAATCTTGGGTTGTTTACATGGCTCAACCTAATAGTTCTAATAGTAATTGGTGTTGTCAATCACTTGTTGTTCGAGATTTAGCTTATTCTAATGTAGTTGGTAATAACTATAAAGGAGCTTTTGCTTCTCGTGATAGATATAGATTATATCCTCTTGAATATCTGATTGAAAAGAAGACTATGCCACAAGTTAAAGCTTATAGCGTTCGTAGTGCTTATGAACGTATGACTTGGAGGCATTGTTTCAATCGTCAGAAAAATGATACTAAAAATGAAAAAGGAGATGGTTCTGATTTATGGGATGAAGGTGGTGATTTGATTCAATCAGTTCTTCTTTCTGATTCACTTATTGTTAATAGTAGACTTAATGGACCTACTATTAAACCTGAATTTATTGCTAATAATAATTCAGCTGTTTCAAATATAGCTGCTGATTCTAGTTATAAATTTAGTAAAAATGATGGTCTCGATGATAACGCTATGTTTGATAGTAAATACTATCCGAATGCATGGAATAATAAAAGTTATCAACGTGTTACTATTACTTATAGCAATGGTGACTTACTAGATCCTGGATTTGAATATAACAAAATATGTAAAGATTATTCTGCTGCTGGTGAGTGGAAAGGTGATGATAATCCAAATAGTCATGGAGATGATAGAACTGTTGCAAGATACCAATGGTATTCTATTATTGAAAATAATCGTGCTATTATAGATTGTTATTATCATGATCGTAATGCAGATGATATATTCAAAACTATTGATGTTTATGCTCAGAATCTTTCTTGTATATCTCCTATTGTTAGAGTTGAATATCATCCTGTAACATATACCGCTACTACAAAAGCTCAATATCTCAAAGGTGATACTTTTGTTGCATTTATAACTCAACGTTGTGTTGCTCCTGCGGCTGGTTTCCAACATGAAGGAGCTGGTGCTACTATCGCTAATTGTCACAGAATTATCATTAGTTATTTCATATTTAGTCGTATGAATCTTCAATGTCGTCATGATGGGCTTGGAGTTAATAGTAGTGCTTATAAAATATTTGAACGTAATATTTCCAATACTGCTGAGAATGATATTGAGAAAGCTATTCGTTGGGCTCCTAAGAATAATTATTATCAAGAAGCTGATAACTTAGGTCATGTTAGTTATCCTATTGATAACTTTTGGAATACCGAGGATGGTAAGTGTTATGAGACTTCTATGAATTGGGATGGTTTTAAAGATGCTGTTATCATTAAAAAGATTGACGATATTAAAACCTTTCCTTCTCGCATTATACGTTCAGATGTTAATCCTAGTGAATCTACTGATATTGGTTGGCGTCGATATAAAGCTGATGCTTATAAAGATGTTTCAATTCAAAAAGGTGCTATCGAGAATGTTCTATCTGATGATATTGCTTTATATATTCAGCAACAATATACATTACTTGTAGCCGCCATTAAAGATACTCTAGGTAACAATGATGAAAATACAACTTATGTAGGTACTTCTGATTTGTTTCAACGTGAACCTAAAGAAATTATTTATAGCACTACTGGTAAAATTGGTTGTAACAATCGTTTTAGTGCTATTATTACTCATCGTGGTTATCTTGTTTGTGATGTCGAAAAAGGTGAGATTTATCTTGTTAAGAACGATCAAAGCGTAAGTGAATTATCCGATTTGGGCTTCAAAGAATGGTTTAAAGAGCATATCTACGCTAATGCTACTAATCCATTGTCGCATAGTGGATGTTTCTTTACATACGATGAAATGCACCAAAGATTTATATTCACTAATAAGATTATAGATAAAAACGGTGCTATTGACTTGTATAAGTCTTATTCTATCTCCTACTCATTAAAGACTAACTTATGGATGTCTTTTCACTCGTATATCGGAGATTATTCATACATTAACCGGCATGGAATCTTCTATATAACTAAAGGTTCTCTTTTTAAGACTGATGCTAAGAATAAAGGTATTTACTTTGATGATGTTATTCATCCTAGTGTTGTTCAATTCATTTATGCTACCGAGCCTACTATAAGTAAACTCTTTAAGCATATTGAATGGCGTAGTCAGCTTATTAATGGTCTTATGAATAATGAAGATAATATACGTTATCTTTATAATAAAACTATTGATTGGTTGATGTTTCATACTGATGTTCAGTGTACAGGTCTTATGCCTATGAGTATTAGTCCTATTTGGTGGGATAATGAAACTCTTAAATATAAAGCTGGTCGTTATCTTTGGAATCGTATTGAAGACTTCGTTGAAAATGATCATGGTCAATGGAATCCTAATCCTAATCTTATTAATTTTATGGATAAAGATGCTATTGACACTCTTATTGAACTTTCAGCTAAATATCAAAAGCCTTGGTATGATATTGCTAAGTTTCATAATGCTTGGACTTATATAACTATGATATATGAGAATAAGTTCTTTAGTCAAGAAGCTGATGATTATGTAGATGATATTACTAAATATCCTGACGCTACTCAGCTTGATTTAAGACTTACTAATATTGAAGTTATGATTGATAAAGATACTCGTTTATAATTAGTGTTGCTCTTTAACGATCTCCAGACCCCAGTAGGGAAAGAGCTTGTGGTAAGGAGCAACATTCTGCAAATACTATTAGTATGCCAAATAAATATAAACGTACTAAGGTCACTGATGATGCTCAAGCTAGACATCTTCTTATTGATATTTTTACTAAGTATCATCAAAATAAAGATATTAATAATAGATCTCTAGGTTTAGCTATTCAAGCTCTTGATAAAGAGAGTAATACTAAAGGTCTTATAGGTCGTCCTGAGATTCATAAGATTGATTCTCTTTATCAAGTCGGTGCACCTGCTCGTGAAATTGTTAAGTATATAGCAGAGACTGGTGTTGGTACTAAAGGTTACAATACTAAAGTCTTTACACCTAAACAACTAGCTGATGATGGTGTTATTAAACGTATGCGTGATTTTTACAATTATGCTAAGAAGCGTGGTCTTAATCATGCAGCCGCTACTGGTTTAATGTCTATGGTTTATGGTGAGACGTTAAATGATTCGATTGATGATCTATTTTCATTTAATAAAACTCAAAGAGCTACTGCTAAAGGTGATAATAGAATTGTTAATTATGGTTTATTTAGTTTTGAGAATCTACGTAAATGGGATGATAAGAAAGATAAAGGTAAACCTAAAACTAATTGGGTTGAAGATCCTAATTATACTTATGGTAGTTATCAATCTTATCTTAAAGCTAATAAACGTAAAGATAGTTTAGAATCTCAATTTGATTATTATCTTGATACTTATTTACCTTCTAAAGATAGTAAATTTAGTACAGATAAAGTCAATGCTATGTCGGCTGAAGATGCTTCTGTTTACTTTATGAAGAATCAAAAACCGAATTTTACTGTTGATTATTCTACAACTAAAACGCTTAGAAGTCGTGCTAACTTCTTATTTAAATCTGAATTTAATAATGGTGGTATGATTAAAAACATTTCAACTCTTAAAGCTTACCCTCGTCGACGTAGATACGCTGGTGGAGGTGAAGTTGTATTTAGAGATAGATTCGGGGATGTTCAAGGTCATAGTTATGGAGCCGAGAAAGGTATTCAAGGGGCTTCTACAATGTCTGGTTTAAGTACCGGTGCTACTATTGGTGGTGGACTTGGAGCTGGAGTTACTGCTGCGGCTGCCGCTGGATCTTCTGCTTTAGCTGGTACAACTCTTGGAGCTTGGGCAGGTCCTATTGGTATGGCGGCAGGTGCTATTATTGGTGGTATTGTTGGACTGTTTGGAGGTCGTCGTAAGAAACGTAAGGCTAAAAAAGCTGCTGAAGAAGCTGATAGGCAACGTCAGATTGTTGCAGGCAATGAACGTATTCTTCAAGATGAACTTAAATTATCCAACACTGCTCAACAAGAAGGTACTCTTGATATATATGGTGATTCTAATATTACAGGTGTTACTGGTTATCAAGATGATGCTAGCTTCAATAGTGACTTAGTTCAACCTACTGTTCAAGGTGCTCCATTTGGTGATGTTGATCCTAGTTCTGCTTTTGGTAGAATTGCCGCTCGTTGTGGTGGAAGACTTAAACGTAAACGTTGTGGTGGCAAAGCTAAACGTTATGCTGATGGTGGTATGATTGAAGAAACATCTTCTAATACCGCAGAAGTTAATGGTCCTTCTCATGAACAAGGTGGTGTTTCTTATGGACCTAATGCAGAAGTAGAAGGTGGTGAAGCTCTTATGACTGACGCAGATAATGCTTATGTATTCTCTGATACTTTAAAGTATAATGGAACTACATTTGCTGATCTTGCTAAGCCTCTTATGAAACATAAAGGTTATCTTGAAAGTTCTCTTCCGGTCAAATCTATGATGCTTGGTAGAATGCTTTCTCTAACTGACCGTAGTACTTATGCAATTGATCGTAATACTAATGGCCGTAACGCTGAGAAAGCTAATGCTGATCTTCAAAGAACTAATGCACAAATTGCTGCAATTCAAAATGAACTCGCACAACTCTATAATCTTCAAGAAAGTATGAAAGCTAAATCTGGTATGGAAGCTGAACCTATTGAAGCACGTTGTGGCGGTAAAATTAGAAGATATTATGATGGCGGTCAAATTGTTAATAGCCTTGTTCCTACTTATGATATTCAACATAATAATAGTCTGGATTCTACTACGGGACAAGAAGTAACTTTTACATCTAATGATAAAACTCAAATTCAAAATCCTTTAACTACTATTCAACAAGGTTTGCGTTGTGGTGGTAGAACTCGCAAATATGCTGATGGTGGCTTTATAAGTCCGGGATTTGTTTCTGAAGTTGGTGGTAATCTTATTGGTGGTATAAGTCAATTTATAACTAATAAAGGTTTAATTGATCGTATGGAAAGTATGCGAGTTCCTGAAATTCCTCTTATGGATCGTGTAGAACTAGAAACTGATATAAATACTGACGCTGAAATTGGAGATATTAATAATACTGTTCGTAGTCTTGAAAAATATATTACAAGTAATAGTTCTAATTCTCAAGTTGCTCGTCAGTCTATATTGCTTGCTAGAACTCAAGGTTCTCGTATGCGTAGTAGAGTTAAACAAGATGAACATAATAAAGAAGTTGAGCTTCGTAATCGTTCTCGTATAGCTAACGCTGAAATTGCTGCTAGAAATAGTCAAATTAGAGCTGAGAATGAAGCTAATAAGTTTAATCATCAAATGGAGATTGCTCAACGTAGAAGTCAACAAGGAGCTGCTATTGGCGATATGATTGCTAGTTTAGGACGCTCTATTGGTACTGCTTATCAATCTAAATTTGATATAGAGAACTTACAAACTGCTAATCTTATTAGGGTTCTTAAAGATGATAAATCTAGGGATTATATTTTTGATAATATGCCTAAAGATACTCTTATGCGAATGTTTGGAATCAGTAGTCTTAAAGATCTTAAAAAGATTCAAGGAGGTTCTACTGTTCCTAAACGTTCACTTCGTACTAAACGTTTAAACATAAGAGGTTCTGTTGTTCCTGATGCTGTTACTATGCCGGATTACTATTATAATTTTGCATAATGCTATACGTTTTATACATATTGACTTAAATCCTACACCCTCTATCGTTAATTCGGTAGAGGGTATTGTTGTTTATAATAATTTACATGATATGGCAGTTAGACTAAAATATGCTGATCTTACTTATGTCAAGCAACCTGATGCTAGACCTCTGGACTTGACGTCATTTAGAGAAGCTGGTGCAGCTATAACGGCTGCTGCTGATAATCTGCAAGAACGTGCTATTCGTAATGAAAACGCATATAATGAAATGGCTATTAAGATGTCTGAATATAATGCGATTCAAGGTGCAGATGAAGAAGCTCTTGCAGGTAAAATTAATGAAACTCAAGAACACATTAAAGTTAAAGTTGATGAAGATGGAGGATGGTTCTTTGCTGATACAGTTGTTAGCGATGGTGCTCGTAGATTTTTAACTGATGAAGGAGTTAAAACTATTCTTGGTAATAAAACTCAATTTGATGCTATGATGCAAGCTAATGAACAATCTGACGCTTCAGAAGAATATAAAGCATTAAATAGAGCTATGATTCTTAAACGGTTTAATGATGCAGGAGGTAGTTTAGGAGGTAATGGTAAACAATCTATTAGTGCTTTTGGTACAGCTCTTGGTTCAGGTCATGATAGAGAAGCTTTACGTAAAGAAATGCTTGAATACTTTAAAGCTATGAAATCTGATGAAAAAGTTATTTATAGTGAACAATTCCGTAAACAAGCTATAGATTTAATGAATAATCCTACAATTGATGCTATTACTAAATCTACTCTAAAAACTTTATCTAATCCTACTCTTCATGGATTTCAAAGTTTTACTAAAACTATCGAAGGTATAGGAGATGATAGATTAATAAATGTTGCTAAAGCCATTGTATCTAACAATAGTAAATTTAAAAATGCTTTATTAAAAGAAGCAGAATTAAATCTATTTGCTCTAGAACAAAAAGGTATTACACCTAGTAATGCTGTAAAAGACAATATATATTCTACAGCTTTTACTGATTCTAATATTTTAAAAACTTTAGTAATAAATTCTCCTGAATATAAAAATGCTAATAGTAATGAAAAGATTGTATTGCTTAATGCTATAAACAATCCTAATAGTATTTATATAAAAGAATTAATAGATAGAAATTATAGCTTTTTAAATCAAAATCCTAATGAAACTGAATCTGATTATGAAGCTAGATTATCTAATTTTTATAAAGCTAATTATATAGATTCTGAAATATCTAATGTGGCTACTTATTTATTGCCTATGAGATATACTAAAGAGAAACTTGATGTAGATAATAAATTCTTTGAAAGTCTATTTAATAAGCAACTAGAAAAGTCTGAAGATACTTCTAAAATACTTACTAGAGAAAGAGATGGTTTAGTTGGAACAATAGTTAATCTTCCTAGTATGACTTCTGAACTAGAAGCAAATCGTAAAGCAAGATTACTTAATCAAACTTCTCAACATTCAAGAAATATATCTGAATTAGAAAGATTTAATAACTATTTAGCTAAAAAGTCTACTAATGGAGAAAATATAACTAAAGAAGATGAAGATAAATTAAAAGCTCTTAACCTTAGAGTTCAAGAATCTCAAAGTATAATCAATAACATTCTTTCTGAATATGATGCTTATAAAGGTGGTATTCCAACAAATAAAGAAGATAAAGCAAATTTAAGCTTAGCACTTCAAAAGAGTATTAAAGAATATTATGATGTATTTAATCGTGTTGGAATTTTTGGAAGTTTAACTAATGTTATCAATGAAGAAACTTCTGACTTAGATGAAAATGGAAATCCTATTAAAGGTACAGGCGTTAATCTTAGAGATGGTGTTAAATTTAATGCAAATGATAAAACTCAGAAAAATATAAATGAATATCTTCATATAAAAGATATAAGTTATATATTAAGTAATTCAGATACTCCAGAGGAAGGTATTAAAAAAGCCACAGAGTTTATAAAAAATAGTAGCAAAACTAATCCTTATGTAAAAGAGTTTGCAGATAATATATCTAAAACATTTGGGGATATTAGTACTGGATTAACTTCTATTCTAATGGGTAATCTGATTGAAAACTATGGTAATGAAACTAATATGATTCAGTCTAATCCTGGAGTTGTTATTGGTATATCCAAACCTACAGAAACAGGTATTGTAAGTACTGTTAGAAATAATATGGCTTATAAAATTGAAAATCATCCTGAAGCATTTACTATTATTGATAATCAATTGTTAGATGGTGATGATTTAGAGTTAGATGCTGAATCCGTTGGTGTTCCTATAGATTTGAATAATGAATCTCTTAGGAAATTCTTATATACTGAAGATAAAGGTACAGATAAGAACCCTAAATATTCTAAATCAGATATTACTTATGAACTTATGGAATTGAGTGATGGTCGTAAAGCACTTAATCTTATAAAGAATGTTCAAGGTTTTAATAATGTTAGACAGAAACTCACTATTGTTGCGAATAATGATGCCGATCAGAATACTATAGATGAATTTGAATTAGCTATGCGTATGACTGCTGCATTCGATATGGCTGATAGACCTAATGCTGATACAAAATTTATATTTGATGCTATGTCTACACATCATGGTGGAAGTTTAACTTTTGGTCCAGATCCTTCCAATGCTATTCAAATGAATGATGCTTCCGCATATAATACTGTTGAATATAATGGAAGATATTATAATAATGTTAAGTCGTTATTAAATGCTTTTGTTAAAAATCCTATAACAAATGTAGATAAAACTATATATCATAATAATTTTAGAATTACATTTAGTAAAGATTCAAATAATAATTTTACTACTCAAATTGATACGTATGATAGTACAACAAATTCATTTGAGCTTACAGATAAATTTATAAGTGATAATTCTGAAGACTTTATTAATAATACACAACGTAGATTAAGCGTTATATCATCTATATTAGATTATAAAGATGCTTATAGATTAACTAAAGAACAATTAGATAATCTTACTAAGTTTAATGCTAATATGTCTACAGCTAATTTTAATTATTGATATTATGCCTATTGATTTTGATAAATTAGAAAGCATACAAAGAAAATCTACTTATGCTCCTAAAGATAAGTATAAAAGATCTTCTTTTAATCCTAATGCTTATAGTATAGATAATAAATTACTACTCAATTTAAGAAAACATTCTGGAAATAGTCAAAATATAGTTCCCGGTAATGTTAATGCTTATATTGAAGCTAGAGCTAGAAATCAATCTACTTGGGATCGTATTGGTAACTCTCTTGTTCAAACTGTTGGAGAAATAATTGGTGGTACAATTGAAAGTGCAGGTTCTATACTTGCACTTCCCTCTAAACTCATAGATAGTGATGAAGCTTATACTCGTAATTTTTTAGAAAAACTAGGTAATTCCATTAATGAAAGTACTAGAGAAGCATTTCCTATTTATATGACTGAACAAGCTCAACATGGTAGTTTGTTAGATCGTATGAGTGGAGGTGGTTATTGGGCGTCTATAGTTCCCTCTATACTAGGTAGTGCTGCTAGTATAATGCTTCCAGCTCGTGGAGCTTCGTTATTATTAGGTAAAGCTTTTAGAAGTGCTGTTAATCTAGGAAGTAAATCTAAATATATTAAAGATTTATTTAAGTTGGGTACAAAACTACAAAAAGCTAAAGCTCTAAACAGAGCTAATAAAATAGCAGATATTTATGGTTCTGCTGTTATAGGACGTATTCTAGATTCATCTCGTGAAGCTTATGGTACTTATGAACAAGAACGTGAATGGTTTCTTAATAATTATAAGAACTATGTTGAACGTGATGAAAATGGTAATGCTATTCTTAAAGCTCCGGGATTAGAAGAAGTTCCTCTAAATGATACTAATATTGAAAGTATTGCTGATAGATATGCAGATAATGCAGCTTCTAAAGGTTATTGGAGATCTATGTCTAATATAGCTTATGACGTAGTTGAATGGATGAATATCTTAGGTACTGCTAAAACTCTTACTAAAGCTACTAGAAATAACATTCGTAAAGCTATGGCAACTGGTGATAAATTTGCTATAGTTCGTACATTAAATGCTATACCCAATGCTGATAAAGGTCAAATTCTTAGAGCTATTGGAGGTTTCGCTGGAGGTTCTCTTGCTGAAATGGCAGATGAAATGACTATGAGTATTGCGATGCAAGAAGGTACTCATGCAGCTCGTAAAGATTTTGGTTTACTTTCTGATACTGACGCTCTTACTGATTTTAGCATGAGAGTTAGTAGTTATCTTAAAGATCCTGATATTTGGACTGAAGGTATTGGAGGTCTTTTAGGTGGTGCTGGTATGCAAGCAATAATGCCATTTATTGAAACTAAGATCAATAAACGTGGTATTGAAAGAGAACATGAATATCTTAAAGGTATTGAACGTGCTACAGAAGCTATGCGTTCAGGTCTTGATGGTATTGTTGAATCTCTTGCAGAAGGTGATATTGTTGGTGCTAAACTGAAAGAACAAGAAGCTATTCTTAATCAAGTTGCAGCTAATAGTCTTGATGGTTCACTTGAGTTCTATAAAGAGATGCTTAGAAATATGAGTGCTTCTCTTAAAGAAATTCAATCTATTAAATATAGAAAAGATAGAGGTGAAGCTATTAGTGCCGAAGAACAAATTGCACTTGATAAAGGTGAATCTTTACTTGCAAATGCTGATTACTTTGAACAGACTCTTAATAAGATTGAAGCTGTTGAAGATATTTACAATAAACATTTCGATGCAGTCAATGGTACTACCGACAAAAATCTCTATGAATATCAACGTCGTATTGCTACTCTTGAAGCTCAAAAAAGACTTAATGAACTAGAACTCGAAGCTATTACAGCTAATCCTGCTGAATATCAAAAGCGTGCTGCTGAATCTAAAGAGTATCTTAGTAATTATGTTGATTCTAAATATACAGACGATAATATTCGTATAGCTAAGAAAGCTGATATAAATACTTATGCTGAAAATAATGCAACTCTTGAAGATGCTAAAGCTTCATTAAGTGTTTACGATAAAATGATTGCTAGTCTTAAGAAGCAAATTGCTGAACTTGAAAATGCAATCACTAATGCTCCTAAAGATGCTACTGCTGAGCAATTGCTAGGTCTTAAAATAGCTCTTAAAGGTGCTAATAGTAAACTCGAATCTTATAATAAAACTCTTAGTGATATTAGTAATATTCGAGATACAGCAACTAAAAATATTGAAGCTCTTAATTTAAATAAAGATGATAAAGAGGCTGCTCAACAAGCTAGAACTCTTTTATCTAATCTTACTAATCCAGAAGAAGCTAAACGATTCTATGAAAATAGAAGAACTGCTATTAATGCTGAACTTGATTATTATCGTAATGGTAATGGATTTGAAGATATTAAAGATCAAATCAAATTATATGAAGATGAAATCAAAGTCTCTACTGATAAAGATCTAACTGATGAACTTAATACGTATCAAACTTCTGAAGCTTTACAAGCGGATGAATCAAAGTTCTCTGATTCAGACACAAGAAAAGCTGCATATAATGCCCGTCTTGCTAGACTACAAAGACAAGAATCTGATACTAAAGCCGCTAACGCTCGTAGAGAAGCTGCACTTAAAGCAGAACAAGAACGTCAAGCGAGACAACAAGAAGAACGTGATGCGCTTGCAACAGAAGAAGATTCAAATGCTGCACCGATAGGTAGCGGTACATTCGGTAGATCTTATAGAGAATTTGAAGGTATTAAACCTTTATCTAGTGAAGCTTCTAGTCTCTATGATGCTCTTATGTCTGAATCTCAAGTTACAGATACACCTCTTGCTAATGTTATTGAAAGTAGACGTAAAAGCAAATCTCTTACTTCTAAAGATACAATACTTCTTGAAGAAATTAAAGAGTTTAATGATGCTACTAATAGAGCTTTAGATAATTCATTTGATACTCTTACGACTACAAATCTTAAATGGATTGTTACTCGTATTGCTGCTAAATATTCTATATTCGATAATATATTCTTTGGTCGTAGATTCAATTGGATTGATGCTGTTACTAAAACTGAAGTTGAATATGCACCTAGTGTAAATAACGGTGATCTTAGTGCTGAACTTAATAGTTATTTGTGGCATCTTAGTCGTTATACTGCTCAAGTTCTTGAACAAAGTGGTAGACCTCTGCCTAGTTTCTTAGCTGATGTTCACTTCGGTTTAAGTGAGACTACAAAGAGTGATATTAATGCTCTTACTAACAAAATTATGCAGGAAGCTAAGAGTATGCAAACTAAATTTGATATTATCAATAATACTATAGAAGATAACTTAGGTCGTAAGAATCCTAAATATGCTTTATATGTATCTATTGGTGGTGTTGAATATAGAGTGCTTAATACTCCGAATCCTCGTAAAGATGTTGGTATTGTTATTGAAGGTTTTGAGAATCAACTTAATCGTTATGTGCTTACTCCTGCTAATATGGCAACTCCTAACGATGATTATATTCTCATTGCTAGACAAACACAAAGCTCCGCTCCTGACCAGTCCTTGCCTCCTACCGGGGGCTACAAAGCTCAACAGAGTTCCACTGATGAAACTATTGCTCCTAAAACTGAGATTACAGAAACTGTTTCTAGTGCTAATGGTATTACTACTGAATTTGTAAGTGATGAAAGTTCTACTAATACCGATGATGCGCCAATCGAGTTTGTAACGGCTTCAAATCAGCCCCTTATAGACTTTAAAATCGAGGGCATTGATACTAAATCCATGCTCGAATTTTTAACGTCTCTAATGAGCCAAGAGGGGGTAAATTTGGCATTATTCGACACGGATTTAATAAACGCCTTAGTGCTGATTCCGAAGTTGCTTAGAAACACTAAAGTTGGTAGTAAGTACGCTTCTGATGCTTATATTAAAGCTCTAATGAATAAGTACTTTACAGACGCTAAACTTACTGGTGTTGAAACTAAGATTATTGAAACTGCTAAGAAAGTCGCAGCTGCTGTTAGTATTAACATTGATGAAGGTGGAAATTCAATTCGACTGAATACTGCTGAAAACTGTCGTAATGCTATTAATGCTCTTGATGATCTTAAGAGTTTATATAAAGATGAATCTAAATGGCAGTCAGATATGCAATCTCTTACGGATGCTCTGAATACTGTTTATGAATCTGATCTTGTTGCTAAGTTTGCACAAGTTCTTACTCAATCTACAGATTATAATTCTGATGCTATTGCTATACGTCTTGACGAAACTCTTCATAACAAATTTGCTATGATTGCTCAAGACTTAGGTGGTATCTTTGTTGATAATCTTAATCTCTTTGGTACACTTGTTGCTTTTATTAGTGATAGAAGTGGTTTTAGAATTAATAAGATTAACTATTATGATCTTGTTAATGGTATGCGTGAATATCGTGGTGATAACTACAAAGAACTCATACCTGAAATCATGTCTATTATGAATATCACTAATTATCTTCATAATGAATTTAAGAATAGACGTGATTATTATAGTGCTAGATTTGCAGTAACTAAAGATGCTACTTATAAAGAGCTTTATAATAATTATGCTTTCTTCTATGATCTTATAGATGTTGCTCCTACTAATGGTTTACCTTTAACAGAAGCTCAAGTTCTTGATTTTATTAATCGTACACCTGAGATTAAAGGTAAAACATATCATGAAGGTCTTGATATTAACTTTAGTCCTAACGGTGCTCCAGAAAATATTCTAGGTAATAGTACTGCTACTAACTTAGGTATCTATGAGTTACTCGATGATATTAAAGAAGGTGATGAGGTTACTGTAGTTCAAACAGATTTAGAAGAGAATCCTAATAGAGCTTCTTATGATGTTGTAATGAATCGTAATGGTAAAGAATATAAATTAGGTTCTATTCCTAAACTCGAAACTATTACAAATGGTATAGCATATACAGTTCAAGGTGCAAATGGCGTATATTATCCACGTAAATTTGCATTTACTGATGATATGGCTAAAACATTTGCTGAATATCAAAGAGAGCTATTTAGATTCATGTATCATTATGATATTGCTTTTAATCCTCGTAATAATATATCTGCTAAAGATAGAGAAAACTCTGAACGTAACATTAATATTATCTTTGATCAATTTAGAAAAGATCGCTTTAAAAAGCTAATGGATACTCTTAAAGAACTTGTGTATTCTAATCTTACATCTAAGCAGATTAAAGATATTATGGATAGTCAGACAATGATTGGAGTTGTTGATTCTGAATATACAGGTGATACTGACGGTGAAATCTCTATTGATAATGTAGCTCTTTCATTTAATCAAATATATCAAATTTGTACTGATTTATTTCCTGCTTCTAGGATTAATCATTCAAATATGGATAGTATTATGAATGCTACGGCTATTACGAAATATTTCAATGATGCTGTTAATCGTCATGAAATGATCTTCCGTAATAATCAAGCCATTCGTAATGATATTCGCTTTACAGGTTCTAATACTTTTAGAATAAGTCATATTAGTGCTGGTAAAATACTAATTAATGATGAAGCTCGCAACGAAGATCATGAAGCTAAACATGGATTACCTATTATGCATCATCGTAATTCTTTATTAGATTCTATTAAGCCTACTAAAGATGTTCTTGATTCTAAAGGTAAACCTAGAGTTCAAATACTAGCTATTGATGAGAATGGTATTGGTAGAGATCCTAAAACTGGAGGTATTGTTCAAAATATAGATAAATTTGCAACACCTCATGTAGCTGATACTTTTATTGGTAATAGACGTCATGAAGTTGTTGTTATACCTCAAACTGATTCACTCAATACTGTATTCCCTATATATCCTAATACTATTATGGGTTCTATCACTGATAAAACAGAAGAAGCTCGTATTAGTAAATTAGGTAAATATACAAAATATATTGGTGATGCTATTAAAGAAATTCTTGCTCTTAATACTGGTAATATAACTGAAGCTAGACTTGATATTTCTAATAGACTTCAAAATATTATTATATGTAATGAACGTAGTAATGCCGTTCAAGATGATATTTATTTTCAATCTGGTAACAATGGTGATGGTAGTAAACGTTATGTAATGCTCAAAGCTGTTCTTGGTGATGGTAAAGGTAAAGAAGCTTATCATAAGTTTATTCAAACTACTATTGATGGACGTGACGCTGTTATTCATTATACTTCTAGTAATAAACTTGATGTTGCTAACTATAATGGTGCTTTAAATCATCCTAGTTATCCACATACTGTTTATTACTTAGATACTCCTGCTGATGTTCAAAAGTTTAATAATAAACTTAATAGTATAATTCCTAATCTAGTTCGTCAATTCGGTCTTAAAGATGGAGTTGCTGTAGCTAAAGATTCTACTGGTAGTTCTTATATTACTGGATATACAGATCCGGTTACCGGCGAACGTTATGAAGATATATATGATTATTATATAGCAACTAATGCTAGATATTCAGATGTAGCTTCAGTTAAAGATAGATATGGAAATGTTATAAGTAATGTTACTATTGCCGGAAACGCTCCTATTAAGTTTTCTATTGCAACAAAAGCATTCGATACTGAAACTGATGTTCCTCAACGTTTCTATGATCCCGTTGAATTACTTAAAACAGTTCAAGATGCTGATCGTTATAAAGAAGATTGGTCTAGTATCTCTAAACTTGCTAATATACTTGAATATGAAGCTGGTATTAATCCAGTTTATATTAAGCATAATGTAAGTGAAGCTAAGATTAATATTGAAAGCGAAGGTTATACTGATCCTGTTAAGATTGCTGATGATGGTTTTTATCGTAATCAATTCAGGATTGATATTAATTACAATTATGATCATGCTAATCGTAAGGAACATCAAGGTTATTTAACTCGTACTCTAGCTCATGAGATGATTCATACTTATATTATGAAATTCTTTAATGCTACTCATCGAGATATTAATAATCCTGAATTACTTGCTAAACGTGAAGCTCTTATTGATTATAATAATAAAGAGTGGCAAGAGTGGTTTGCTGATTTTAATCAAGCTGTTATAAATACTCGTGCTGAACTTACAGGTAAAACTGATTTAAATGATCGTGAGAGATTCTTAAAGGATATGCTTAGTGATAAAGGTATTGCTAATAGATTTATTGAAATTGTTAGTCAAGAAATCTCTAGTATATCTGAATCTATTGATACTAAACTTAAAGATCGTGTTAAAGGTGCTAAGAATGTTATCAATGGTAAAGATGCTATCTCTGAAATTGTAACTTATTCTCTAACTGATCCTCGTATCTTTAGACTTCTCAATGAACTTCATTCTACTACTGAACGTGTTGAAGGTTCTGAGAATCTTGAAACTCCTACGTTTTGGGAGAAGTTTAAAAGAATTCTTCTTAATATATTTGAGAAGATCTTTGGTTTCAAAGATACTGAAGTTAAAACTGATTCTCTTATGGAACGTTTTAATGATGTTCTTAATAGAATCTATAATAAAGACTTTAGAGATATGGAACCTGATGGTATTACTTATGGTATTCGGACGAACTCTCCAGCCCCCGGTAGAGAAGGAGCTGTGGAAGGGAGCGGAACGTCTGCTACATCTACTGTTGAATCTACGACTACAGAAGTTCAAAATGCTGTTAATACAGCTGCGAATGGTGATGCAAATGCTACAGCTGAATCTCCTACGCAAACTACTCCTCGTCGTAGGGCTAGACTTGGTACTAGTTCCGATAGTAATATTAAAGCTTCTAAAGTATTAACATCTGAGGAAGCTTCTATATTATCTAATGCTCTTAGAGATTCTAAAGGTAGATTGCTAGCTCCTAACGGTGAACCTAGTAATCTTACTGAAGATCAATATGTTAAAGTTAGAACTAAAGCTTTTATAAATTGGTTTGGAGATTGGATTAATAATCCTAATGAAGCTTCTAAAGTTATTGATATTAACGGTGAACCTTTAGTTGTTTATCATGGTTCAGAAGAATCTTTTGATACTTTTGATATTACACATTTCGGTAAAACTGATAATGGTGATAGAGGTAGAGGTTTTTATTTTACTCCTAATCCTAATATAGCTAGCAGATATGGTTCAATTAAGGCTTTTTATTTAAATATTAAAGAGCCTTATACTGGTAATCAAGAGCATAATTTGAATAGAGGTAAATCTATTGAAGATTTAATTTCTGAAAATGCTAAATATGTTAATAAGCGCATAGCTGAATCTGTTAAACATCTAAAAGCTCAAAGGTTTAATTCTAAAAGTAATTTATTTGAAAGATTAGGTCTTACAGATAATTCAACTGATGCTGAAATTGAATCTAAAGTTTCTGAATATTATAATAATATTAACGCTAGTAGTACAAGATTTGGAAATTTAAATACAGCTGATGGTTATATAATGAATCAGAATGATGTAGCAGATAGTTATGAAATAGTTGTTTTTAATGCAAATCAAATTGAGCCTGCTACAGATAATAATGGTGATTTTAATAGTAATACTATGAATACTAAATATTCAAAAGTATTAGTGGATGTTGGTGCTAAATATTTATCAGATTTGAATGATAATTTGAATAAAAATAGTAACTTAGATGAAACTAATAAACGTATTTGTTAAACGTATAAAACTTCTATTATGGGTTTAGATTGTAATATTATCCCTCAAATTAAAGTTGGTGATAGCTATACTGATAGTAAGTGTTTTCAAGATTTATGGGATAGGGCTAAAAAGCTCTATCCTAATAATCCTATTAAAGCACGTGCTGTTGCTAAAGCTAACTATGAAGCTCTAAAATCTGCTTCTTTTATATCCGAGTATGGAGATTGGGTTTTGCTTCGTGCTATCCAAAATGCAAGACTGACAGACGCCCAATTTGCCACTTTTCAGAGCGTCTATGGCAATAATATAGAACGCTTGACTAAAAGTATTACCGTACCATTAAACGAGCAAGGAGAGCCGGAAATAAGGTCATTTCATAAATACACTGTTGCTAAGAAAGCACAAGTTCTATATGATAATGATTATCCTTTTATTGCTGATAGTGAGCAAATGTATTTAAATCGTATCTTTGCTGCTATTGCTTTTAGACTTGAACCTCAATTCAAGAATCTTACTTATAAAGATTTTAAGAATGGTGTTACAATTCGTTCTTTAATTGCTACTGTATTACGTCAGTATGCTCAAAACGATAACCCTGATGTTGGTTATTTAGGATTTGCTGCTCAATATAATAATCGTCTTGATGAACTTGAAGCTGCTGGAGTTGCTGATGAAATTATAGATAACGATCCTCTTCTTATCAGTTATGAAAGTAAGATGAATAATCTTCTTAGACTTGCAGATCAACTTGATAATCTAGATGATCAAGGTATTTGGCAGAGTTTCATTAATTATTATAAAGCCGAATTTATGGCTGATATTAATGATTTCGATATTGAAGACTACATGACTATGGGAGAGATCAATGGTGCTTCTATGACTGATGAGCAAAATATCAATAAGTCTTGGAATAGGTCTCTTCAATTTAAAGTTGATCGTAAGAATACTGCTTCTTCTCGATTTAAACGTATGCTTACAGAAATGATTTATAATAATCAAAGTAATCTGTTTGCTACACTTGAAGATTCTCAATTTAATGGTACTGCTTCATATTATAATAAATATGGTTTAGTAATGCCATTTGATATTAATGTTCTTTGGAACTCTTTGATTGATGCTACTCGTTATGCAGCTAATAAAGAAGAGCTTATAAATAGTCTTAAAGTTACTTCTGAATCTGTTTATAATGGTCAGCTTCAACCTATTATTGATCAAATTGAGATTCTTCCAAATGATGATGCTAGTACTATTGAACGCAAAGAAATATTCTACAATATGTACATGGCATCTGTTGATATGGCTACAACTATTGTTACTCAAAGTGAAACTATGAGTTACAATATGTCAGAAAATGATTATAATCTTGCTTATTCTGTTAAAGAGAGTAATCGTCAATCGTTTGCTACTACTAATATTTATAATCAATATCGTAGTATTCTTAGTGATAAATTTCAACATGTTGGTAGTCGTGCTGCTGTTCAGTATGATATCAATGCTATATATAAAACCGGCAAATCTATTACGGATAAAGTAAATACTTTACTGTATAAATCTAACAATGTTGGTATCAATTGGTCTCCTAATACTATATTTAATTATTTATCTATTAAATTTAGTGTTCCTTTTGATGTAATTAAAGCTTTATATTATGACGGAAATGATGATAATAAAGTTAATAAACTTGTATATCAGAAAATTGAGACTGAACTTGTTAATATTGACGGTGTATTTGATAAGATTCTTAATCAAATTAAAGCTAATGTTACTGATAAACAAAGTGAAAAAGCTAAAGATCGTCAATCACGTAGAATAAAAAGATTGTTTTATGAAGGTTTCAAAGCAGGAGATGAAATTGATTCTGTTGTAGATGATATGCGTGGTCGTATTAATATTCTTGCAACTGTGGGTGGTTGTGATCCGGCTATTAAAGTTGATTTATCTTATATCAATGTTCAAGGTGAACAAGAATATACTCCTGAGTTCTATAATCATATTACGTCAATGCTTCAAGGTATTGTTAATCGTATCGGTGAAGTTAATGTAGAACTTATGAAATATCGTTTCAATGATTTCTTAAAATCTAAAGGTACTAAATATCATCCTCTTATTTGGAATCTTGGTAATGGTATGGGCGGTGATGGTAAGGGTTTCTTTAATTTTAGAAAAGATGAAAATGGTAATGCTATACTTGACGAAAATGGTTATCGTATTCTTGATGCTGTAAATCCTGTTAATGTTGAAGCTGTTAAAGCTTTTCAATATGCTCGATTTAATGGTATATCTAATCGTGATCAAGGTATTGGAATTTCTTATGTTGATATGCACGATTACATTTGGACACGTGATGTTATTCTTCGTCAATTCCAAGGTCGTTATTCATTACCTTCTGCTGATGCTTCTCGTATATATGAGTTTGTAACTGGAAATACTCTCACTGAACCTAATGCTATTAAGAGAAGTCTTCCATTTAAACTTATAGATACCGATGGTACTTTTGTTAATTACCGAATAGCTCGTACTAATGATCTTGAATCTAATTATCTATTTCAACGTGTGAAAGATACTTTCCGTACTGAAATGGAAATGATGCTTGAAGCTAGGCGTTTGCTATTTGATTATGATGCTAATACTCAAACTCTTTCTATTAAGAAAGAATTTCTTAGACCTGAAGATGATGTTCGTCAAGAATTTAATTCTTTAGATTCAGATGAACGTAGTAGAATGATTAGTGATCATAATGGTGATGCGGAAGCTGCTTTTAGAGATTTCTATGAAAGTCGTGCTTTTGATAAAGATATATTTGAAGGTCTTCAAGCTCCTATATTCTGGGATGGTAAAGCTCTTCTTAAAAATGGTAAGCCTACAGGTAATATCTTTAAATTTGGTAATCTTAATTTTAGATATACTGATGCTAACGGTAATACTACTGTAAGAAGCATTATAGATTATATTGAAGATGCTTTTAATGAGCTTCATCCTAATGCCGCAAGTTCATTCGGTAAATTCGAACCGTTCATGATTTGTGGTGAAGATTTCAATACTGCTTATGGCGATGTTATTGATAATGCTTATATGCGAATGTTTGTTGATAGAATCAATAGTCATCTTCAAGATGCTTTTGATTATCTAGCTCCTGTTAGAGATAATATTCAATCGACTCTTACATATAAGAATCAACTTAAAGCTCTTAATGAAACGCTTCCTGAAGATTATAAAAATGATCGTTATTGGGGTTATGTTGTTTCTAATCTTCTTTGTAATCATTACGTAGCTGATATAGCTATTCAAGAGATATTCACTGGTTATACTTTTGAATTTAAGAATGCTCTTGATTGGGCTAAGCGTGCATCTCAAGGTGTAAGACCGGGTTCTACTACTCGTTCTAATACTACATATACACAGATTGTTGTATCTGATGTTAATCTTAAAGACAATATGTTACAGAAGATGCTTGAACCATTTGCAAATGATAAAGCAACTTCTGATGAACTTAATAGACGCTTTGGTTCTAAGACTATTACAACTGCCGATGCTTTCAATGTTATTACACAAGATGAGTGTATTAGACGTTTCAAAGCTATGGGTGATTATGATAGTTTTACTTTACCTTCTGGTAGAACTTTAGCTGATATTGTTGCTGATGAGGATACACCTATTAGTCCTAGTGATTATGCACGTATTGTTGAACAGTTAAAGTATTACTTCTATAAACGTGGTAAGTCTACGCTTAATAATAGATTTAATACTGATATTGTGTTTTCGCATCAAGATAAGAATAGTACCCTTGTTATATTCAAACGTATGTACAAAGGTACTGGTTATGAAACTCTTTATGATTGGATGAAACAAGAAGGTATTGATTCTATTAACTTTGAATCTGGTCATAAAGTTGGTGGTATGCCTAAAGTTCAACTCTTTGATATATCTAGAGATATTGCAGTTGATTCTAAAGGTTTCCCTATTTTAGATGCAAATGGTAAATACACTTATACTAATGGTACAAAAGCTACTCTTAATATTCAGTATAATGAAGCTACCAAACGTCTTGAATTAAAAGGTTATCCTAAAGGTGTTGAAGATTTTAAACAAACTCTTAGTCATAGTGACCTCTATATTCAACAACAAGTTCCTTCACATCTTATGGATGAAGAGAATAAGATTGGTACTCAGCTTCAAAAGCGTATTCTTGATAACCTTGTATTTAATGGAGATTATACTATAGGTAGTACTGTTCGTAAAGGTAAAACTGGAGATTATTCTTATGATGGTTCAGGAGTTTTTGAGTATTATCAGATGTTACTTTCTGCTAACGCAAATGATGAGATGTATCGTTTGTTGGCTGATTGGGGTGCTATTACTAATGACGGTAATATTAAATATACTTCAATTGAAACTAACGGTGGTCTCAGAAATGTTATCAGTGTTGATCTTGATTTAGTTCTTGCAGATCTTCGTAGATATTTTAATGAAACTGAAATTGATAGAAATTTTATAAAAGCTACTGTTGTTGTTAATGGTAAACCTTTTATACCTTTTTATCATCCTACGATTAAGAGTCGTATTGAATCAGTTCTATTAGCTCGTATTACACGTCGTATTACTAATCTTAAACTTAAAGGTGCTCACGTTACTATTCAACCTGATACTTTCTTACAACCCGCTGCTGTTGCGTTGGACAAAAAAGGGATTATTAAAGGGACTCAAGCTAATGTTCAACGTATGTATCTTGAAGGTCAAATTAAGTTCTCTGATGATTATTGGCAATCTCGGGCTGAACTTAATGAAGATGGCACGATTAAAAGAGATGCTAACGGTACGCCTATAATTAAGAAAAATGCTGACTTTAAACTTCAAAGTGAATATTGGGAAACTAAAGCTGATGGTACTAAAGTCTTTCATCCCGCTGAGATTATACTTAATAATTGGGATTCTCGATTTAAATTAGATGCTAATGGTAATCTTGATTTGAATAGTGTTCCAGAGAATCTTAGAACGATGTTTGGTATTCGTATTCCTACTGAGGGTCATCAATCTATGTTCGTTGCTAAAGTTGTAGGAGTTCTGAATAATGGTGCTAGTCAAGCTATAGTTCCTGAACATCTTGTTACTCGTACTGGTTGGGACTACGATATTGATAGTATTTACTTATCTATGAAAGAATTTGACGTTATTGATGGACAATATGTTGAATATACTAAAAATGATAGTGATACTTATAAACGTCAATCTTTGGAATACGTTTCTGATGTTTACTTTAGTAAAATTAAAGATGCACTTAAAAACGCATATCTGAAAGAAAAGATTCCATTGATTAATGAACTTGCAGATATTAATTCTAAAATCAATGCACAAGCTAGTATTGATGATTCTGTTATAAGACGCTTAAAGCAAGAATATAAGAATCTACAGCAACAACGCTTCTATTCAAAGAACGTATCCGAGCGTAATGCGCTTGCTAAAGCTATGGAATTAAAATCTGCCGAGATTGAAGCTTATAATACTGCAAATATAAATCCGGCTATATCTGATGCAGAACTTAAAGCATTATATGATATTAAAGCTAGTATTTACTCTAAACTTAAAAAAGCTAAGAGTGATTATGATGCTAAATACGAGAAATTCATTAAAGAAACTGTTACTCCAAAATGGAATAGTCTTAATGAATATCGTCGTATGCCTAGAGCTGCTAAGGATAATGCTATAATTGATACTTGGATTGGTATTCACTCTGATATTAAAAATACTCTTAATAAAGAGAAACCCAATGAGTTTGATCATAGTAAAGCTGCTGCTGCTTATATAAATAGAATTGCTGGTTATGATAACTCTATGATGAATCAGCATTTTCTTATTGATCAGATTAAGATTCGTAATATTAATAATAATATTGCAGTTCTTAAAGGTCAATCCATTGCAGCGGATAATGCTCTATCTATAATGGGATTTACACAGACTATGTTGTCTGATGAATTTGCTATTCCTATTAGACTTAATTTCAGTGATATTAAAGGTTATAATGAAGATATTCCTAATAAAGCTGAATGGGCTAAAAAACAGATTCTTAAATGCTTTAAAGATGAAAGATTATCTAATGGTGAACATAGTGTTCAAGTAGATGTGGCGTCTAATAGTATTACAGTTTGGTGTCGTTCTCTTTATAATAATGATTATGGTACTTGGACTGATATAAATGGTGAGCCTATATCTGCACAGCGTTCTGAATTAACATCTCATATTCTTGATGCTGTTAAAGATAATCTTTGGTTTAATATGAATACATATACTATTGGTAATACCGCTTTACTTGCTTCATTCCCTATAAGTTGGAATGCTAATCTTAATGCTGGCAATGCTAAAATTGAAGGTACTAATAGATATATCTATTCTGCTCTTATTGAATCTCAGCAAATCATTACTGATTTTGTTACGAATATTTCAATTAAGTCTATTGAAAACTCTAATAACTTTACTAATGTTAGTTTCCATAATGTACGCAGTGATTATATGATTGACGCTGTTGCTACTATGAGTAAACTTCTTGCTGATAAAGGTAATAGTCTTAAAGTTTTTGCTAAGAGTTATTTTGAAACTACACAAGATAATGTAGGTCTTAAAGATGTTATTACTAAACTTAGTAAATATCTTGCACAAAAAGATCTTAGTAATATGGCGATTGCGAAAGCTCACGAACATGGTCATACAATAAACATGAAACAAACTCATGCTATGTCTAGATTTATTGAAGCTCTTGCAAATGAAGTTGGTGTTACTGCATACGAAGTAGATAGTAAGATTCAGAATAAAGCTAAAACTATTACTGAACTTGATTCTCTATTTAAAGAAGGTCAAAACTATAAACATACAGTTGAAAATTTTGAAGCTTATGCTAATTATCTTAATCGACAACTTGAAGTTTTAGATTACTATATGTACGTTGATAAAGCTGTAAATGCTATGAAACGTGCACAAGGATGTCTTATTACTGAAAAGAAAGGTGCTGGTCCTAAAACTTCTGAAAGTAATAAACTCTTTGAATCTATTGCAATGCTTGAGCATAATGTTAATACTCTTATTCAGAATGCTAAAGATGCAGGTATTCCTGAAAGTATGCGCAATGAATTACTCTATAAATACTATAGTGTAAATGCAATTACTGATAAAGGTGAAGTCATTGATAATTGGTTGCTTAAAGCTAATGATTATCTTCTTGAAAATAAGGATTCTGATGGTAAAGTAATTCAGCTTGATAAACCTAAATCCCCTTTTAGAATTGGTGATAAATCAATGATTGAAGCTATATTTCCGTCAGTTGTTAATACTAATTGGAAAATTGAAGATAGTGCTTATCCTATTCTTCAACAACAATTGTATTCTACTAATGAGATCTCTGTTAATATATTTCATGATCTCTTCATTAGTGAGAATCCTGCTTTCAAAGATAAGATTAATTATTGTATGGCTAAGCTTAAACAGATTAATAATCCTGAACTTAGAGAAGCTCTGGTTAATTATGCTATTATTGATAAAGTTAGACAAATGCCTTTCTTTAATGATAACAGTAAAAGTCCGGAAACACTTCTTGCTGAACGTGCTAAGTTATTAGGATGTGTTAATATTGTTAAAGACGAACAAACTAATGAATTTAAATTCAAAGGTGCTGTTGATTTAGCTCTTACTAATGTTAATCTTAAAAATTGGTACAATGAACTTGAAAGTAGAAATTATACTCATGATGAAAAAATAGCTATGTTTAAAGAATTACCTGTTAGTATTCAATTAGCTATGGTTAAGAATACACTTACTGATGGTAGATATGTTGCTGTAAATGGTCAATATGTTACTAAAGGTAATCTTAGACTTAATCCTAATCATATTCTTTCATTGCTTTCTCCTAATACTATGGAGAGTACAATTGTAAGAACTGGATATATTTCTATTTCAACTAAGGAAAGTGATGATATTGATTTTACTAGAGACACATTCTTTCAGCTTATTAATAGTCCTGATGAGTATTGTCGTATTCTTGGTGAGAACTTAGTTAAATATGCATTTTGGGTTAATAAACTTGATTTTGGTCGTAATCTTTCTAAGTATATTCCTATTGATCTTTATGGTAAGTTCAAGACTAAAAACGGTAATTATGTAAGTGCTTATAAGACTTCATGGGGAAATCAATTTGATTCTATTAATTTTGAATCTATTGACGGTACTAGCGATAGAGATATTAGATTAGCTATGAGAGAACAAGGTATTACTAATGGTGGTAGTAACTTCCGTTCAGAAAATGCTGCTCTTTATAACTATGCTGAAGCTCTTTATTCTAGTCAAGCAAATGAAGATAATATTCTTCTTAGAACTAACGAAGAACTTGATGTTTTCATTGAAGCTTTTGTTCGTGCTAATTCAGAGAATACTCGTATCGTTAAATATATGAAACCTGAATATATTTATGATACTAATGGTAAGAAGAGTAAAGTTAAAGATCAAACTCCTACTTTTACTAAGATTACTAAGAGTAATTTCTCTAGAGCTGTATTTGATCTTAAAGGCGCAGTAGCTAACGAATGGCATAAAGATGTTGATCTTGAAACTCGTAAGTATATAGAAGATGCTCTTAATAGTGTTATTAAAAATGCTATTGGTATTAAACATAATGATATTTGGAACATTGTTGGTCAAATGATCTTTGAACCTACTAGATATGTAAATAATTCTAGTTATGCTGATGATGTATATCTTAAGACTCGCGAAAAGGTAATTGATAAAGAACTTACTGGTCTTAAAAAGACTTACAAAGCTCAATTACCTGAGGGTATGCTTTATAAACGTTTTGATATTAATGATTGTACGTTCTATTATCCTATTAATAAAACGTTTAAATCTGAATATCTTACTACAGCTAATGATTATTATAAATATAACATTGAAGCTCAAGAAATATACGAGAAACTTGCTACTATTTTGAGTAAGTTCTATCGTAGATTTAATTCATCTGTTACTAATGTAGAAACTCATAACAGTCTTACATCAGCTATAGACGCTGCTACAAGTAACGCTGATTATACAATTTATATTGGTAATGAATCTGATACATATAGAGGTCTTATTGATACTTCTGCTATTACTACTATCCCATTGCAGGCAGCTATCAATGACACTTTTGATACCGATACACTGCCCTCGGAAATCCAAAATTTGGCACTTGTCGGCAACGGAGAGACGCTTTCTCAATTGAAACGATTAACAATACAAGGACAACTTTTTAAGGGCTTAGACAGGCTTATTCAAAGGCTAAATCCAGCTAATGTTAGTGCGATTCAAGCTGATGGTATTAATGATATTATAGTTGATTACATTGGTATTAAAAAAGATCTTAATACCACTGTTCATACTATTAATAGCTCAACTCCTAAGTTCTCTAAAGTCTTAGATACAGAGTTCATAGCTGATGATAATACTGGAATTAGTATGTCAAACCTTGAATTTATTAATACTCTTTATGAAGTTGAAAAGACTGCTATCGGTAATACTAAACTTCTTAGAGATGAAATGAATCTCATGGGTGAACTCAATACTAATCTTGATAAGCTTGATGCTAAAGCTCAAAGTGAAATTGCTAGACTTGGTAGAGATATGAATAGTCTTCCTAATTATGTTGAAACATTCAAGTATAATGCTAATATACTAGAGAATGTTAAAGATATGATTAAAGCTATTCAAATGCCAATGGATACTGATACTATATTTAAACTTTGGACTAAAGGTACTGTTGCTGATCGTAAACAATGGGTTACTGATCTGAATAAACTCAGTAGTCTTATAAAGTCTCAAGCTTATATTGAAGATCTAAATCCTATTGACGAAGCTAGTTTTGAAAATGCTTCTCAAAATACTAAAGATAGTATTGCAGAATTTAATGAAGCTCTTCTTAATCTTAAAGGTTTATATGCTGAGATTATGCCTCTTAAACGTAAAGTTGTTGATGCTTCTAAGATTTACTTTGGTTTCTTAATCAATCAAAGAAGTCATAATCCTGCTTTCAATACTAAGTTTAAGTATATTCAAGATAAGCTTGTTGAAAATGGTTTTAATGCTGATGAAATTGGCGTTTATACTATAAATGAAAGAGATATTCAAGAGAATATTCGTCGTATGCTCGGTGATAATCTTGATTTATCTACTGTTATTAAATGGTTAGATTCTGCTGCTCAAAGTGGTATTCCAATCATTGATACAGTTCTTTCTCAATATGAGTTCCATACTCTTAATGCTACTGAATTTGCTTTCAATAATAATAAGCGTACATTCGCATTATTTAAGAAGTATGATAGATTCTATAAAGAAAAGTCTAATGGTAAACCTGATATGACTTTTTCTCAATCTCGTTCTAATGACTTTAGAGCTAGATTCATTAATGAAGCTAATTGTCAACTTGTTACACCGTTTGATATGACTAAAGCCAACTATGATTATCAAATTGGTAAAGCTCGTGAATACGATGATTATATTAAGAGAAGATCTGAGTTAGAACCTCTATTAGAATCTGACGATTTTGCTACAGTTAAGAAAGCTCAAGATGCTCTTGCTAAACTTGAGAAAGAACATAAGAAAAGAGTTCGTGCTGTAGGTAAAACTATATACTCTACTATGAATGTTTTAATGCCTGCTAAAATTATTAAAGGTAGACTTGAACTTGATCTTGAAGATGTATATAATAATCCTAAGAAGTATTTTCCTAATCTTAGTGCCGAAGAAGCATACTATTATACTAAGCTAATTGAACGTGTCTATAAATCTAAGATTCGTAAGAAATTTGCTGAAGCTAATAATATTGAACTTAGTGTTAGAGGTCAAACTACTAATCGAGTTCTTCTTCAAGTTCAAACTGCAAAAGCTGATTATAGAGACGCTAAGTTTAGTAAACTTACTCATTCTGATATTGATATGATAGTTGAAATGCAAGAGATGTTTGCAGAACTTAATAATGTTGCAATGCCTAACACTGTTAGATCTGCTAGTTTCTTCCCGACTTTCATATCTGCTAATCATGTGAATGCTCTTAAACAACTTGCTGGTTATCACGAATTACAAGAAGATGATTATAAAAATACACTTAGTGGAGAGACTCAATACTATCTTAAAGCTACTGCACTTAATCGTCCAGAAGTTATAGGTCGTATTAAGTATGATCTCTACGCTATTACAAATAAAGAAGCTTATGATGCTCTAATTGAAAAAGCTAATAAAATAGCTAAACATAGAGGCTATTATAAACCTATTACTTCTATTGCAGATATTATCGAATATAATAAAGAGTTATCTGATAAACAATTAGGTGATGTTAGAGATCGTATGAACTTTGACCCTATGAATGTTACTCTTAATTATATTAATCAGCTTAAACGTATTAAAGTTAATCGTGACTTTGAGCCCGAACTTAATCTTCTGCAAACTATTCTTGCTATGCCTGAGTTCCAAGCTCGTGAATATGATGTTAAAAGTAAGAATGTTATTAATAAGATTCTATCTCTTTATACTCATAAAACTGAAGTTGTTTCTCATAAAGGTAAAGAAACAGAAGCTTTTGATAGATTTAAGAAATTCTATGATGCTTTTGAAGGTAAGAATCGTATTAATACATTAACTGATCAACTTCTTAATATACTTCATACAGTTAATAGTAAATCTCTTATGTGGATGAACTTAACTGCTGCTTTAAAGAATATTGGTACAGGTCATATCAATATTGTAAGCGAAGCAACTGGTGGTGAATTTACTACTAAAGCTACACTTCTTAAAGCTCATGAAATGTATATTAAAGCTCTTCCATCATTATGGGCATCACTTGGTGAATATACTTGTAATAATCTTGATGCAGCTTTAATGAAGTTAGCTGGTAATATTTTTGAAGATCATATTGAAGCTGGAGTAGATACTAAGACTAATATTGTTTCTCTTGGTATGTCTAAATGGGATAATGTGATGTTTGCTCCTAATACTATTGGTGAGCATTATTTGCAATTCGCTACTTTCTTGTCAGCTATGCAAACTCATCGCATTGTTGCAGGTACTATTATGAATTATGATCAATTTGTATTCTCACTTAGAGAACGTCTCTTTAGAGATATGGTTGATGATGAAACTTATACTAAGTATAAAGCATATAAAGATAAACAAGAATCTGTTAAAGGCAATAACGTTGAATTTATAGATTATCTTTCTCGATTTATTGCTTATCGTGCTAATAACTTTACTAACGAATGGAAATCTAATTACGCTAAGGCTTATAAAGAAGGTCTTAAGAATGCTAGAGTTGAGTTTGAAAAGAATCAAGTTATATATGATGCTTTTGAACTTAAAGATGGTATCGCTTCAATTAAAGCTGAAAGTAATATAACTCTTGAAGATTTTGCTAAGTTCTTAGGTAAAGTTAAAGGTATTAATCATAGTTTGCATGGTATTTACAATACTTTCGATAAATCTATGTTATCTGGTAAGATGTGGGGAGAGGTGATACTTCAATTCCGTAAATGGCTTCGTCCTAACTTTATTAGATATTGGGGTAAACGTGTAGGTAAAATTGTATTTGATGAGCGTCTTGAATCTTATAGAAGTGGTGCTTACATGGATATGATAAATTTTCTATTATCTAATGGCAAAAGTGCTTATAGAGAAACTATTGATAAAGCTATAGAAAATGACGAAGATATTGATTTTGCTACTAAAGCTAAAGCTATATTCAATGGGTTCTGCGGTTTATTATATTGGTTCAAAGATATAAACTTTAGATATAATACTCTACCTCAAGCTCAAAAGGCTAATATAAAAAGAGCCATGTTTAATTTTACAACTCTTGTTGGTTTATCTCTTGTAGCTGCTAGTCTATATGCTGCAAAAGATGATGACGATGAACTTGATGAAAATCGATTCTTTGCTCTTGCTTGTTATACTATTTATGGTGTTCAAACTGAACTTTATGAAACTTCACCTTGGGGTCTTTATTCATTCTATAAACGTACTATGGAGGCACCTATACCTTTTGAAACAAGTATGTCTAATGTTCTTAATCTTGCTTATTGGACACTTATTGCTCCAATGATTGTAGATGATGAAGAAATGCTTTATGATAGAGGTACATATAAAGATGAAGATAAACGTTGGATTGCATTTAAGAAAACTATTCCGTTATTCAATCAATACAACAAGATGTTCTATTTACCAAAGAACAATACATACTATATGCAACAGAACCCAATATTACAAATGATAGTTGAACTAAATAAGTAAGGACTTCTGTTGGACTTAAAAAAAATGAGAGAGGGCTTTCAGATAATACTGTCAGTCCTCTCTCTTCTTGTATCTATACTACTCATACTCCTGCTCGTGTCATTGCGAACGCTCCGCCCCGTTCCACATCTATCCCTCTACCGGGGTCTGCAATGCTCCACAATGCCATTTTTGCCACCTGCGAGCTTCATATATTGATTATCTATTGGCAGACGATAATTAGTTCATATCACAAAAGAAAGTGTCTCTATGAGTCTCTATTGAAGTCGTTTTAACCATACGGCTATGATGATTTGTACTAACATTAATACGACTAGCATTAGAAACGCTAAGAGTAGCTTTCCAGACCCCAGTAGGGAACATGGTGTGGTCAGGAGCGGAACTAAGCATAGCACTTGTAACAGCACTATGCTTAGAAGTATTAATAGTATCCCTCACTTTCACCACATTCACTCAGTCCACCAAAGCTAACTTTATTCACATTAATAATGAAAGGTAGAATCTTCTTAATTTGAGTAGAAGTAACAACAAAACTATTGTTAGTACCCGGATGCCTCATAACATACTTAATACTACCAATATAAAGATTAGGAGATAGACGCTTATGCTTTTGCTTTTCAGCAGAGGTCATAGTAGCGAATCTATACACTTTATGCAAAACAGACCAATTACCAGTAAATTCTTGAATAAGAGTTCCATTTGCATCACGAGTAATCACATTCCCATCAACTTCAATGTAACACGTATGTGTTTTAGTTTCTTCCATTATGCAGCTCTTAGTGCCGTTAAGGCAAGATCATAAGCCTTTTGATTTAGCTTATAAGCACCTTTTTTAGTAAGAGCTTCAAAGCGATCTTCAGAAGACTTATAATCAACAACATTATTCAGATAACAACTCACACCATTATAAAGCCAAAGCACAGTACCACGATGTAACTCTTGACCAACACCATTCTCGATAGTATCAAGAACAGCTTTGACTTTATTTTGAGTCTTAGTAGAAATAATATCCTTATCAGCAGCAAAGATATTAGTTCTAAGCTTCATGTGCTCTTGTTGTTCATCATTAAGAAACAGATTATACACAAAGCCAGTCATATTATTAGATTTAATATTAATGACTTTAAGAGCTTGCATAGATTCTTGCATAGCTTCATGATAGATATGCGTAGCACGAATACTATTCACAGCACTCATAATAGCGTTGTGAACATTCTTTGTATGTTTAAAAGAAAACTGTTGTGTTGCATTTTTAATAGCTTGATTAAGCATATTATTACAAATAACACGAATATTTGTAACAGCACACGTGATTAATCCAGAACCATCATGACTATTGATAAATAAGAGATACTTATCAATAAGATCTTTATTATCAATAGTGATAGCATCAGGGAATTTTGCAGTTACAAGCATACTTGCGCCATTCCTATAGCAACCAGCAGTTTCAATACGAACACTCTTATCGTAATCACATATTTGATTAATAAAATCAAAAGCTACAGAGTTCTGTACAATTTCGTACTTAGAACCAACAGCACCAAATACATAATTTGTATCTTCTCTATAAGTAGCAAAACTGTTAGGAACTTTATATAACAGAAAGCTACCTGGATTAGCAGGATCTTCAAGACGAACACGAGTCTCTTTAATACCTACTTTATAATCAAGATTTGCTTTTTTAATAGCATCCTCCATACTTAAATCATTGATAGGTTTACCTATTTCATTAAATACAAGAGGACGTCTTTGATAATTTACAAAAGGCATAATATACTTTGTTTCAATAGAAGTTTATTTCTTAATTGTAACAATATCCTTTTCTTGAAGCGTCCAAGCATCAAGACCTTCAGGAGATTGATTCAATGTTTCTTTAAGATTAGTACTATTAACATAGAATTTGAAATCACCTTCTTCAAAAGCAATTCCATGTTCAGCGAGAATAGCTTTAATCTTATTAGCTTTATCAAGATTTAAACCTTTATCGAGTTTAACATCAATAAAACCTTTAATAGCATCAATGTTCGCGGGTACTGTATCAACAGATGGATTTTCAAAATATTGATACATTTGATTAAGAAAGCTATTAAACATTTCCGTATCTGTAACAACTTCCTGACCTTTACGAACACTAATAGTAATATTCGGATATTTAAGAGACATACTACCAGTAGGCTCTTTAATACCAGTTTCAGTATTCTTCTTTAATACCGGTTCACCGTACTTATAAGCACATTCCGCCATAACATCTTTAAGACGTTTAATCTTTTTCTCAGTACGTTTAACACGATCATCAAGAGCTTGCTTGTATTGTTTAAGTAATGCTATATCAGTGTTATAACGATCTATAACAAAAGCATAAGCATAAAGTTTCTCACTGAGTTCCTCTTCACTAATCGCAAGTTCCTCAGCACCACTTTCTCCTATATCTCCACCGTTCTCGGCAGCATATTCTAATATTCTATCAATATTAGCTTGTATTTCAAAGAGATTCATCGAAATTTAATTCAGTTTGATAATGACTATAATCTTCAATTTCTTTAAAACGAACAACAGTATCCTTAACATATAACTCATTGACAGGATAAATCTTATATACTTGTCCAAGAGCTTTATAAACTAGAAGTTCAGTCTTAGACAAACGTTTGTTATAAGATAAAGGATAATTGAAATCAGTTATATGAAACACAATGTTAGGTTCACCAAAATGTTTAATATATGTATCAAGTGCTATAAAAGCAGGTAATTTAGTTACCTGCACTTTCGCTCTCTCTGCCATGATCTGAATCAATAATAGCTTTTTAAGAATCTCTAATTACATCAAGATGATCTTTACATCGTTTCATTATAATATGCATATTAGGATGAGATTTACCAAATTTATCATATAAACGTTTATCAATTATATTATCCCAATCTTCATTAAATCCTGTATAATAGATTTCACTTTTAATACCTAAAGGTAAATATTCACGAGCATCTTGTGCAGGTAATTTAAGAACATCTTTAGCTTCATAATATGAAAGTTCATTAATAATACAAGTTTTAATATAATGATAAACTTTTTTATAATTAATATCTGAAGCACCTTCATATAAAATATAAGCTCTAGAATAATAAGCTTGAAGTTTATTAATTTTACTTAAAGAATCATCTACTTCTTGAATAAGTCTAATAAAATTATTAATAGCATTATCAAAAACATTAGAATCAACCCAATGAGGTAAACAAAATGTAACACCATTAAATTTAGAATCATTAGAATAATCACACCAACGAGTTGATTCAACGGCACAAGATTGAATACGTTCACGTACAAGTTCATCAACTATACTTCTAAGAGTAGTTATATATGCACTCATACGAGCGAAAGGATGATCGAATTTTGGAACAAACCAAGCAACACCATGAGCTTTCCAAATTTCATTACCTTCCATAGTAGAAGTCTGAATAAGAGCTTTAGCTAATTCAGGACTTTCATTATATACAACACGAAGATTAGTGTAGATATAATAGAAATGAGAATCAGGTCTTGCATCTTTAATATCAAAAACAAAACGAGAAAAAGCAGAATGCCTAATGTTTATCATTTCAATACTCATCATATCATGATAACCACAAACATAAATAGGACAATGCTCAAGAATCGAAGTATGACCTTTATCAATAAGCATCAAAAGAAACTTAACGTAACTTCCGGGTTCAATCTTACCTTCAGATTTATAACAAAGACGACCAGCAAATTCAGCTAATTGTAAGCCACCTTTAAGATTATGAGCTGTATGAATAACACTAACAGGTTTAACAAATTTCATCACATATCAAGTTTAGTTTGTCCACCATTTTCAACTTTAGTATGATATAGATCTAATAGAATAGATTTAAGATGATCTGCAATATTAAATCTAATACCACCATTACCATTAGATAGACCGAGAATACTTACATCTTGACCATTAATCTTTTCATGATAATTTAAAACTGCATCAATAATACTTTCATTATCAATAGGCAAACAAGTATTAATTGAATCAGTCTTAACAGTACATCTACCACCAAGACGATGAATCTCATCTACAAGATACCAAACAGCTTTATTAAGATCTTCAATTTGTTTATCAATAAATTTACGATCTTTATCTTCTTTAAGACCAGCTCTCCATAGATATTTAATAGCATTACCTATATTAAAATTTCTATGACGAGTGATATCGATACATTCAATGCCACTAGGATCAGAAGTATAATGTTTAGGATGATTTACTTGATCGTTTTTATTTTTAGATGCCATATTGATCAATAAAGCGATTTATTTTAAACACTACGAGCTTATCAATATCGTCTTCTTTAATATTATATTTACACATGATACGCTCAATAACAATTCTAACATCAGCAATTTCTTCCATAAGACTTTTAAGATGTTTATTATTATGACATCTATTAATCTTAGAAACAGCTTTAATAAGTTCAGATAGCTCTTCAATAACTACTGTATCATGAGGATCAATTGCACAAGCTTTATTAAACATAGCAATTCTTTCTTCAGCTAATACAGTACCTTTGACAGTATCTATAACAGCATTTACATTTTCAGGTGTCATAGATATTCCCATTCAGCTAGAGTATCATCACTCTTAGTTTCCCAATCATCAGCAAAAATCTCATTACCAGTAGGTGTATAATAAGTAATATTACAATTATCAAACTTACAAATTTGATTCTGATAACTAAGACTAGTAATACCAGCTTCTGTAATCTCACGCTTAACAACCTCCGGAAGACTTTGCATTTTAGGAATAGTTTCTTCATTTATATCAGCAGGAACTTGTGCAAATATAAATACATCATCATCCCAATTAGCACGTCTTGCAATATAAGAACGAGTCTTAACACGTTCAATAGCTTCTCCAAAATTCATAATAATAATTTTAAATTAAACAAAAATAGCCGCTAGTCAATTAAGACCAGCGGCTTCAACAGCGTGCTTCACAGCATAGGCTATAATTGAATAAGAAATCAACCCATATTATCTTTTAAATACATATCTCAACCAACTACCCCACTTACGATTAATAAGACTACCTTTAACATTCAAAGGTTTAAACTCAAGATACTTAATATTATCAATATTTTTGATAACATCATCAATGTCATAATAAGTACAAATAGGAATACTATCTTGCATAATAGTATAAGCTTTACCATTTTTGTAATGTACAATAACATTATAAGAATCTACATTAGTCTCATTTGCTCTAGCTTCACGCTCGAAACAAAGTTCACGATAAGCCTTACCTTCAGTGAAGAGTTTAAAGAACCATTCAATGACGTACCATACATAAAAGAATATACCTAAGAGGTCATTCTGTTGTTTAGTATGAGAACGTTCATGTTGAATAAGTTTAAAATATCTATTAGGATACCTAATTATTAATGTAAGCCTAGATTTATCTTTATCTTTAAGATAAAGTCTAGCAAACATATTAATAGCAACAAACTTACCAAAAGGAAAGTGTTTAGTAATAACAACTTTCATATCTTAATCATCTGAAAAGTTATAATTTATAATAGCTTCCCAATCATCTTTAGGCATACAACCTTTATAATCAGGAATTCTAGCTTCCATAAACTCATCAAGCTTAATAGAAATAACGGTACAAATACCAAAATCTATGAGACGTTTACGTTGATTCATACAACAAAACAAATTAGCTTGATCAAGTGGAATACCAATGCTAACAAGTGCTGCTATGAAATATCTACGAAACATTTCTTTAGTAACACTACTAACAGCATCCATAGCTAAGCCTTTTTATAAATATGACTTTCTGCAATAGCTTTAAGACGATTAGAAAGTTGTTCCATATTAACCTCAATCGTCTTAGCGGCTGAATGATAAGTTGTAATAGTTAATGCTCCAATAAACTCAGGAAACATCAAAATATTAAACTTAGCTTTATAAGTATTACCAGCTTCATTCTGAGCAATCCATGCTTTAGGATTAGCATAGAAACTAAACGTATCAAGTGTTCTAACTTTAGAATTTAGATATAAAGGATTAAGTTTAGGGAAGAATAAAAGAATATGATTATTTGTAGGAGCTTCTGTAGCTGGGATAACACTATTTTTAATCCAAACTTCAAAATCTTCAACAGTATCAAATATAAGTCTTGCAGAACATTTAGCAATAGCTAAAGAACTACCTTTAGGAACTTTATAATCTATAAGTTTCACAGCCTCCTTAAATAGATTATAAGTATATCTGTTAAACATCTTAATAGCATGATCACGAGACTCAACTTCAGCACTCATGTTACTATCAACACAAATATGAAATTGAGGTTCATAAGCACTATCATAATTTTCATTGTCGATCAAATAACCGATATTCCAAATCTTATAATAGCGAGCTTTTTCATTGTTACCATCAAAGAACTCAATTGGAATATTATGAGCATAAATATAATACTGAATTTTCAAAAGAGTTTGATAGAATACAAATTGATTACCACTAGTAACAGGAATAAACTCACCTGCAGCATCAAGAATGAAATTAATATTGGTATTAAGCCAATCAACTTCATCCTTAGATAAATCAGCAACAGTTCGAGGCTCTGTAACTATATATGGTTTATCAGGAGCATCTGTTCTAACAACAGACGGAATTGAAACACCATTTATTACAATAGGTTTATACTTCTCAGTTGTAATAGCAAGTGCAGATAATTCTTCTTCAGCTTTAGAAGGAGAACTATCAACAGGAATGTCTTGTTTAATTTCCTCTTCTTCTTTAAAAGGATTTATATCTTCCATTATATGCAATTAATCGTTAGATTCATAATCACGAACTCCGTAAGCATTAGCATTAAACGGAATGTTCTTATCTGTACGTTCATAAAACTTAATGGCAAGCATTTTACCGATAAATTCATTCTTATGACTAAGAATATAATCACTTGTCATAGTATTATCGGTATTGCCATTATAAATAGCTGTAGGCTTAACTTCAAATGTTTCAGCATTTAAATCATTCTTACATTTGAACTTAGCATAATTATAAACTACCTCATGACCATCAACAATTTTAGTTATAGGATCAACGAGAATATCTAAACACAAACATTCAGTCTCTTCACATTGTTTAGCTTTCATCATAGTTTGTGGACGAGAACCGAATTTATATTCTGCAATCTTAGAGCGAACAACACAACCCTCATAACCGGCTGCAATACAACGATCTCTATAAGCTTCAACATCAGAATCACCTTTAATATTAATAGAACATAATGAAACTATTTTAGCATTTTTAGTATCATCATGTTCTTCAGGAATATCTTGTATAAAAATACAATCATCATCATTATTAACAGCTAAACTAAAGGCTTTTCTTAATATATTTCTTCTAAGATGAAAACGATCTTTATTAGAAACATCAGGAATACTAAGATCAAAATTCACAAATTGAAGATATTTATGAAGAGGATTCTTAGGATTACGTGCAGCACCACCAATAGTAGTATTCTTTTGATCTTTAATATAAAGCTCACCATCAAAAGTAATATTTCTATAATTGGGAGTACAATAAACATAAGTCATAAAAGCATCTTCAATATGTTTTACATTATAACGAAGACCTTCTTTACTACGAATAACAACCTCATAAGTAGTACCAAATAAACCGTTATCAACAGCTTCATACTTGATAGTACAACGTACCCCATTAATCTTAGGATCAGCAAAAGCACCATTAGAATAATCAAAAATGCCAGTTTTCCACTTTTGACACTTCATAGGTTTATCAACATTGTTTGCATCAGTAGCAAATTTAGGAATAACGTTATCTAGTAGATCATGAAGTTGATTAGCACTCTCATACATATCACTAGTAACACCATACATTTCTGCCGTCTTGTATCCTCGATCGATTTTACGCTTGATTTGGCTCTTATAAGAAGTCTTTGTTGAAGTTGATACAATTACCTGTCCGACATCTGAAAGTCGCTCAAACAAGCCGTATGACACCCTCTCGTGGCTTCCGTCAGTCTCAATCCTCCAAAACACAATACGTCCCAGTGCATCACGCTTGTAAAGAGTAATAACGTTATCATCCCCATATACGGTTGCCATCTTCATCAACATTATGCAATAAAACAATACAATGCGTAGGATTATTATATGCAATCAGCATACAATTCCAAGAATCACGAATAGTCTTATGAGGAGCATAAGCAATAGTTTTAAAGTTCTTATGACAGAAACATTGATAACTACCAGTTAATGCTTGTTTATTATGAAGTTTACCTTGAACAACTTCAAAGAGAGTTTCAACAATCTTAAAGTCCTCATCAGACTTAATCTTAGTTTCGCCCATAAATGCACCTTCTTTAAAAGGATTAAAACCCCAAGTATGAACGAATTGATTTAGTTTAATTTGAGCATTTTGATAAGACATCTTACTCATAGCTTCACGAAGCTGTTTAACAGCATCAATAACAATATTATAATCAGTCTTATTCATAGGATATAAAAAGTACCTAGTACCATCACCTAAAGCTCTAAGAGGAACACCTTCACATAATAGCCGTTGCGCATCAGGGCACAACTCCTCCTTTTTTACCATTTACGATCTCATTTAAATACATATTAGCAAACTTTTTCTTAACGAAGTTGTAATCTGTAATACGAACTAAATCTGTAGGATCTTTAGCACTATAACCTTTAGTCATGAACAAAGCAATAAAGCCATAATTCTTTTCATATTCGATAGCGGAAGTAAGACCAGTATTATCAGTGTCAAGCATAACATAAACTTGAATCTTAGTAGTCTTTCGTAAAACATCAACAATATCATCAGGAAGTTTAGCAGTTTCACTTGCAATCACATAAACTCCAACATCATTAATTCTCAATTCTCTCAGTATTCGTAACATTAATAGTTTATCCTTTTGAGATTTAACAATCAACTTATAATTAGTATCAATTAAAGTCTCAAGATTTTCAAGAGGACACTTATTATTAGTAATGAAACGATTAGCAGTATGCTTATTTCTAAATGGAAAATAGAGTTTAATACAACCATCATTAACTTGATATTCATAACAAGGATCATGACGAGTATAATAATATGGATTACTAACACCATCAATCTTAAAAGATTCAACAGCTTTCACGTATTTATCTACGAGATCATTAGTAACACCAAATTGATTATAATACCTATAATCATAAAAAGTCATTTTACGATTTACAGTTGTAATAACACGAAATTCATTATTGATAATCTTATTCTGAGCTTGATATACACGATTAACATAAGGTGAATCATTAAGAACATCAGAAGCATATTCAATAATATTAGAACATATCTCAACGAAGTCTTTATTATTAGTACAATTCTTTTTAAGAACTAGACCAACAATCTCAAATACATCACCACGATAACGATAATCAGCAAAATCACGAAATATCAATTTATTACCATACCATTTAAAACTAACTGAAGGATTAGGATCATAACGAAGAGGATTAGAGATTTTATAATTGCGTAAACAAATACAATTATTTATCTCTGTTTCAGGAATATTAAGAAAGACAGAATAAATATGTACTTGATCAAGTGTATTCAAAATATAATCTTTATCACTTGTACTCCACATATTTACATCTTTTGTAGCATTTGCAATCCCCAGTAGGGAACAAGGTGAGGTCACGTGCGGAGCGTTAGCAACACTATGCACAAAACCAATAGACACAAAAAAAAGAGGATAGATTGCTCTACCCTCTTCAAAAGTCTAAGTTACATCTTAATATTTACCCGGAGTACCACCGTTACCAGCATAACGATTCTTTAAAGCATTAATTGCATCAGCATTAACGCCTTGACCGGAACCGTAATCCATAGCAACACCAGCTTCAGCGGCTGCACCAGCAGGTTTCTCGTCTTTATCAGCATCTTTAGAGAGTTCAACAGTCTCACCCGGAAGAATCTCAATTGAAGGTTTTTTGCCATTAATAACACGTTCAACATAACCTTGACCAACAAAGCTCGGAGTACAAAGATACTTACGATCACCATAATGAGCAAGAAGCTTCATCCAAACAACAATAGGTTCACCTTTTTCATCTAAGAATACAGGCTTACCCTCTTTGCCAACATTGAATGCTTTAACAAAGAACTCACAAAATGCTTTCCATTGAGCAATACGACCGTTAATATCAGCGTTCATATCAATAGGCTGAGGAAAACCGGGTTCAACAAAGTTAGGACAATTGATATAAGCATCGAGACGGTGACGACAATTCCTGTACGCTTCCGTAATCAAAGAGGTAAACGTTTTAACATCTACAGCAGTTCCGTCAGTTTTGCGAGTAGTGACGATACGGAAAGAATCAGTATAAAACCGATCAACTTCATCACCAGGAACGGGTTCTTCTTTATAACGGAAAACAATAGTTGGTACAGGAATACCGGCATACTCATAGGTGGATGCAACACCGTTCTCATCTACTTTAGGAGTTTCGGTTTCTTTGATCTCAACAGATACGAGATGCGCCTGACATAAATTGTTGAACTCTTCACGAGGTTTAAACTTCTTGTCTTGGGTAACTACAACCTCACCAAAATTAATAACTCCGGCGGCAGCTTGACTTTTATTAACTTCACTCATTTTATAAGTAATTTAAAGAGTAAAAAAAAGAGGAACCTTAATAGTCCCTCTTTCTGTAAGATAGATTTGCTTAGCTAAGCAATGTGTTGTCACGGATATAGATTAAATATCATCCCCGTCACCAGCGGTTTCTTGAGCAGCAGGTGCTTCTTTCGATGCATTAGCAGTAATTTCAGCATCTACGGTATCGGCTATAGTTTCCGGTGTATCAGCTTTCTTATTTTCTGCATCATCAGCAGCAGTTTCAGCTTCAACAGACGGATCGTAAGGACGATCAATAATCTGTGCGTTCACGCAAGCCCAGATACGTAACATAGAGCCGTCAGAGTTCGGATAGTCGATACCGGTATCAACCAATTCGTAGTGAACCTCGCGGTTAGCGGTATACTTCGTGTAAGGTTTACCCTCAGAATCTTTCTTATCAATTCCGTAAGCATAACCAAGTTCAGCTAATTTATCAGCGGTGATAGCTTGTGCATCCGGAGTATTCTGCAAGAATTGAGAGTAGCAAGCTGCGTAAGAGCAGAACAATTTACGACCAACACCTTTAGTTTTACCGACAGCAGCAAGAGTCATCATGTCGTCAGTTTTCACTTTAGAAACCATGATGAAGAACTTCTTGTTCACATCGTTCTCACATTGATCAGCAGTCAAGACCATAGCTTTCATATAGTCACCTGTTTCAATGTTAAGCATCTTAGATGCAAGACCGTTAATACACATCTTGTTGATAGAGATGTTCACCACCAACTCCGGACGAATTTCATCACTTACTTTAGCAGCTTTAGCTACAGTTTCAAAACGACCTTCATTGATACCAGCTTTCAAGAAATCAAAATTAAATTTTTCCATAACTTTAACTTTATTAATAGTTTATGTAAGATAGATGTTTGCAATATCACTACCACAAACGGTATTTATTCTTTAATAATTTGCATTATCATCTGCTTCTACATATTGAACATCAACGTAATCATCATTAATAGATTTAACGTCTTTAAGTTCAACATCACAATACATTCCGTTAAGAATATCATTAGCGCAGATACGAGCAGCGATCATAATCGCCATTTTTCTCATAAGAGAACGAGTGTGTTTATCCCAATTATCTTTACCTTTAACATCGGCACCAGTAATTGAGTTCTTACCCGATTTAAGACCAGCGTCAATAGCCTCTTGAAGAGTATAAGAAATTGTAGTTCTTTTACCTTTACGAACAAGAGTAACAGTTGTACGATAAGTCTTAACAACACGAGTAACAGGAATCATACCTTGTTCCGCCATCATTTTACGAACATAATCATCGTTATATTCGTCAATATCAATGTGACGTTCAGGTTTAAATTCAATAATAGGTTTACTTAGCTGAACATTAAAATATTCATATACGGGAACAAAGTCTTCGTCAATCTCAATATCAATATGATGTTTATTAAGACAACCCTCAACAACATTAATTCCCGTATAAACTTGTCTAGTACCACCACTTTCAAAACAGAATATATTCTTTAAAGAAGCGGTAACAGAAAGACCAAGAGTTTTACCAAGTTCAACCTTTTGAATAGCGTCGAGATTAAGATTACGACCATAAGCTAGAGAAGTCATAGGAGAAAGACCTAATTCCTGCCCAGTTAATAAACAAGTAACCATGTTATCAATGTTAATAACTTCAGTGACAGTTCCATCTTTAGTTACATTTTCTTTAAATCTCGCACCAAGATCGGTATTTATAAGACTTTCAGCAAAAGTTCTATATTCACCAAGAACAGCGAGATTACGAGTAATTACATCTTTATTTGCTTGTGCAACAGCTCCACTATTAGCTTTTACAACTTCACCTTTATTAGCAGCAGCGTTAGCACCGTCTTTCGTAGCATCATCTGTAATAACTTCTTCACTCATTTTGTCGTTTTCTTTGTCTTTATTTTTCATTGGTAAAAGTAGATAATATTTTTGGCGTGTGCAACAATAGTAAGCACTAAATCATCAAAAATTAAAATTTAACATCTTTAATGCCATTAGTCCAGACAATATCAGTAGTAAATTTACTCTGCGCATCAATGAGCTTTTCTTTCTCTTTTGACGTGCGGTAATCGTCCGAATTGAGTGCGAAATCTTGCATATAAAGCCATATTATAATAGTAGGCTTATTTATGTATGGCTGTTCCTCTTTCTTGTCGGAAATGGTCTTAAATGGGTTGCAATATGGAGAGGTACATATAATTGTAGTAAGACCTTCAACATCAAAAATCACATTAGCAACTTCATCCGTAGCAATAACAGAAATATCACCATGTTCAAGATGTTTTAAACATTCTTTTCGGATACCAATATCACCAAATACTTTAGGTTCACCTTTCTTAGCACCAGTAGTATAAGTATAAGGTTGACCATTGAAATCATAACAAATCCTAGAAGTCATACCTTTATACCAACACATACAGTAATCCAAAGTCTCAACAAAATTAGTAATAGAACGAGTCTTACTTAAAACAAGTCCTTTACCTTTAATATTCTTAATAGCAGTAGCAATAGCTTCTCTCTTATTAAGATTATTATTATATAATTCTAAACGTTTCTCAATAGCATCACTAAATGCTTTAGTACGAGTGAGTATATTGTCGGGATTCCAATACATTTCTACTTGCTTATTATAGTCATTAGAAAGATCAAGATTAGCTTTCCAACCCATAACTTCAGCAACCATGTTACGTACTGTTTCACTATGTATATGCTCTACTTTATCAGTAAGATTATTTACATAATTAACACCCATATGACAAGCTTTAATAAGAGCCATATCATCTTCTACCATATCCATACGTAAATGAGTAAACTTCCTAAACTCATAATTTACCATCTTAGCTTTACCTTTAAATATAGAAAGCATAGAAGAAATTTGTTCAGTAAGTTGTTTATATAGCTCTTTTTCTTCACTTGTAAACTCAATACCAACATTATATATGACATAAGGAGAAATCCAACCTTCTTCCAAAGCCATACCTTTAGTTATAGTATCAACAACCGGAATACCACAAGCAGTAAACGCTTTTAACATATTAACCGGAATCTTTTTCGTAGTAACAAATAAAAACCTATCAGCAGCTACTTTTTTCAACTTCTTGAAATAAGTATCATCTTTATGATAAGCTTCATTTGTACAATCAAGCATCACAAACGTATCAGCATATAGCATATCTTTACCTTTACAAGTTTTAGTGATATGATCAATAAAATCTTTAAGTAAATCTATAACTACACCTGTATGAACAATGCGTTTACGAAGAGAATCTTTCGTCTTAATATCAGGAACTACAATGTGAACATAAGGATCAGCTTCAACTTGATTAGCTACATGCTGAATAACCTCACTAATTACAAGAGGAATATCAATACGTTCAGTATATTGAAATAGACCTTTATAACCAGCTTGTTTCCATTTAAGAATACCTTGATAAATACGCTTATATTTTTCAGAAATATCGTAATCTTTCATCTATCTTAATTAACATCTGTAAGTTTAATATTATCAAGAACAGCTCTAGCGCATTGTTCTATCTCATTACGATTATATACATCATCAACATAATCAGTTAATAATTCATATAACCTAAAACCAGCATCACCCATGATACGACAAAGATCAAAAACAATATGTTTAAACATCTTATCATGATCATAATCTTTAAAGTTCTTACTATTGAAAGGATATTGAGTAAAGAAATCTTCAAAGGCAGCATCTAAATACACAACAATAACAGCTTTAACAGCTGAGAATTTATTGGTATAAAAATCTTTATAAATAACAGCTCTATCTCTCTTCATATCTTACCAACCAAACAAGTTATTACTATTATTGTTAATACCACGACGTTCACCTTTACCTGTTTTACCATTACCATAAAGAATCTTATAGGCTTCATTAATATAAAAACCATAATTAAGATTATAATCTTCTTTATATTCATAATCATTAAACAAAGCAACTCTCTGACCAGCAACAAGTGACTTCTCTTCTTCAACAACAATTCCACTAATATCATCACCATACGCTATATTATCAGAATCAGGAACAATAGCTTTCGTTATAGCACCTCCACCACTTTTACAAATATAAAAACGATTATGCTTTTGACACTTAATATAAACAGGTTTACCATCTCTAACTGTCTTATAAATTGTAGTATATTTACCAGCAACTTTCTGACTAAAACAGTAATCATAAATGGCAGTACGAGAAGTATTGATATAATTTCTAATAAATTCAGTAATATCAACACCATAAAGGAAATATTCTTTAAGAGCTTTCTTAACAACAGGATAAACAAAACCTTTATTGTATTCAGGATCTTGAAGAAAATAACCTTTAAACTTAATAAATTTATCTTCAATAGCTTGACGTGTAGTGTAAGTATTACCTTTAGAATCAATCCAGACACCACAACGATTATATTCTTGTAAAGCATCATAGAAACCATATCCAACAGCAATATAATCATTAACAGCACTTCTACAATACTTCTCAAACTTTTCAGTTTCAAGATCTAATTTACTGTAAGCACTCCATTCATTACAGATATGTTTAAACACACCTTGACGATTAAGAGGTAATCTAACAAGTAGACCATCTGTATTCGCAGATAATACATCGAAGTTATTCAATTCAAATGCTTCTATCAAACCACATAGTAGTAATTGCAGATTAATCGTTACAGTATAAGTACATTCGGGATCATATAGATAATCCATAGCATCATTAAGAGCACCATAAATTCTATTGATCACAATCTTAAGAGCATCAGCTTCTAACTTTCTCCCAGTATGTTTAGCTTCAACACGAGTTTCACGTAACCATTTAACAATACCAACAAAGACTTGTTTAGATAAATGATGAGGTGCAACACCATATTCGACGATGAAACTAGGGTACATTGATGTGCATGAGCATAGTACCAATAGCTCGACTGACTATATCTTAACTAACTTCATGATACTCGCCTGTAGGAGTATCTAAAGGAACATATTTCCACTTATAACCATAAGCTGATTTCTTATTACCATTACAAGCAGAAAGAAGTGTACTACGTTTGACTTGAGGGTTAATCTTTTGAAGAGCATGAAAATTCTCATAAACAAAAAGAATTTTACCAGTAGCATAATCGCATCTAGCAATTTTTTGAGTTTGTCTAAGAGATGCCATTCTAGCTCTATATTCTTCTGTTTTATGAGAGCTTTTATCAACATTAGATATAGCTTCCCTCAATTCATCAGTCATATAATAACCAGTAATTTTATCATTATATATATTATCAATACCGAGTTTAATTTGATAATTAGTTTCAACCTCAGATAAATTATATTTATCATTAACATACATAACAATACTACAAACAAAATCATCAAAACCATATTTATTAAAAGCAATTTGAAGTCTTTTATTTGTATGTTTATTCAATCTAAGTTCAGAAAAATGCTTTTGAACTCTTTCTTGACAATTACTAGAACTACCAATATAAGCTTTGTTTTCAGACTTACATCTAATCTGATAAACACCCATACCAGCAAGATGACTAAAAGTACCATAAGTAACATTGTCAGTTTCTCTAATAAAATCTTTCATATCTATATCATTTTTAAAATTAATAATATAAAGACACAAAGAAATCCTGAAACTTCTATGTACTCTGTATCTATAAAGTTAATTCTTCCCGTTTCCTCACTACTAAATGTAGGAGTACTCGCTTTCGCGATAGTCGATGAACACACATCTGTAATCAGATGCTTCGTTGCGGATTCAAAAACACTAATACCTTTTTACTATACCTAGAGCATTACCTTTCGCCACATCTATATCACTACGATGTTTAGTAGTATTAGTTATAAATTATCCCCGCAGTTAGAGAAGTTAGGACGCCACATCACCTACGTCCGGATCAGCAAGAGTTTCACCCGGATTAGCCCATATAACTCTAGGATCATCTTTACTATGAAGACCTCCTTTGGCTAAAGTATAACCTTTATCATGAGATAAAAACTCAAGAGATTGAAAACTCTTTTTCCAAGTAGTAACAACAATACCATTAGCGATATTTTCTTGTTTTAATTCACTTTGCTTTGCCGTACCTAAACCAATATAAATACTATATCTTTGAATAGCTTCAAGTATTTTCCTATAAAAAGGAGTCTTAAATTGAATACTATCTTTGACAACTTTACCAATAGGCACAGCACTACGTTCAGTTCTAAGATCAACAAACTCATAAGATGGCATACCTGACCATTCAGAATAGAATTTAGTCATTAGATTCTTACCAATAGAACTACGAGACATATTACGTAGATCAATAGTATACATCTCACTTAGCTTAGCACGAAGATCTAATTCTTTCTGTTGATTCTTAACAAGAGCATCAGTACCTAGAACATCATTAATATTATAATCTGTTACAAGTGCTATCTCATCACGTTTGATACGATAACTCCAATGAATAGGTAAATCTTGAATACGATACCATTTCAGAACTATCATAACAGCTTTAAGAGCAACAAATGTAGCATCAAGATATAAAATCTTTTGAATATCAAAATCGGTAAAAGGACGGAAATATCTACGACCTTTATAAAAATCAAGAAGTCTACGATATGTTTTACCACCCATATCCTTATCAACAGCTTTCTGAGAATGCTCAAATAGAAATTCAGTTATATGTTGCTTCCTACCATAAGTATCTTCACGAAGACCAGTCTTCCAATCAAATGTAGGAGCATAATGAATGAATATATCAAGCATAGTCATATCATAGTTAAAACTATTATAACCAATGATAATTTTATGAGATTTAAAAAACATATAAAGACCTTCAATACCACTACTAATATTATTAGAATCATCCCATGAAGCAGGTGTCATATTCTGACGTTCAAATTTATCTTCATAATAAGCTCTATAAATAATAAAAGTCTTAGCCCCCATAGCTTCAAGAATAAGACGTTTATCTTCTTTATTCTTAGCTATATCAGCAGCAATATATAAATCAATAACGTCTTGAGGAATACCGTAAGGAATAAAGGCAACCTCAAACATATTGGGATAACATTCAATATCGTATATCCAACTAGTAGTAGGTGATTTATTAGCAGCCATTTATTTTAAAATAACCCATTGATTAACAAATTTACGATAAGCAATAATAGCAGTATCATACGCTCTATCAAGATAACTATAGTCATTATTCCTACGCATATATTCAAGACTCATAGTATAAATATGTATCTTACCATTAGGAAGCACATCAATACCTTCTCCACCTTTAGGAAAAGCTTTACCTCCACTAACAATAAAATATGGATCTTTACCATAAGTTATGAACATACTAGGTTCAACTCTAGCAATCTCTCTTTGAAGTCTAGGAAAACATTCAGCAATAGCTTTCGCATTAATAGTCTGAGATGTACCACATTTAACAACAGAAGTAATATACGATAAAGCAAGTAATTTCTTATCTTCAAGAATACGTCTAATGAATTTACCGGTGTTACCACTAAGTACATATTTAGTCTTTCTATCAGCAGGACTAGGAGCGGCAACTAAATGTAGGATAGTTCCGCTCCCTTCCAGTCCTTGTCCCCTACTGGGGATTAGAGAGTTCCGCACGCATAGATCACACTTATCACAATAATCATCTTCACGTAATTCATCAGACGTATCTTCAAACATATTAGAAAATCTCGTTTGCATCAATAATTACTTTTAGCAGCAATTCGTTCAAATAAACTACGTTGCATAAAGACAGTATGAAAAGATTCAGCATCTCTAAAAATCTTAACATCATATCCTTTTACATCATAATTATATTCGGTAGAATCAAATGAATACTTTTCACAATAAGCACCAAACGAAATAGGAGAAGCTTCAACAAGAAGATCATCAATCATATATTCATCTTCACCTAATGCTTTATATTCTTCATCAGTTAATGCCATATCAATAACATTTAGTAAAACTTTGTAAACCCCAGTAGGGATGAAGGAGTGGTAGGGAGCGGAGCATCTGCACCTTACAAATCAAACATATCAATAGCCATAATATCAGGTATAAATATAATATGATAAGGATTATAAACACATTCATAACCTTTATCAAGATCATCAAATTCATCAGAATTTATATTATACCTCATCTTATATTCTTGAAACGTACATCGAGTAATGGTTAAAGCAATACCATTAATCAAAACGTCTGTAGAAATTGGCAATCTATTTTCTATCTTCTTCGGTAGTATCGGCATAAACAGAAGTTCCGTCTTCGTATTTCAGAGTTGAACAAATAACAGCAGTAAGATCATATCCTTTAAGATTAGCTCTAGCTTTAAGGAACTCCATTTTACCAACGCTATCAACATTTAAACCACTAGCAAACAGATGTTCTTCAAGAACTTGAACAGCACTCATAGAACATTGTTCAGCAACCCAAGTAATAGGAACCATCCAACGATTATGAATAATACGTTGATTACTACCCATACCACAAAAACCTCCCCAGCATTCTTTCAGAACATAAATCTTATCTATATTTTGAATTTGTTCTTCTTTAGTAAGCATAATTTAATGTTTAAATACTTTATCAAATTCATTTTCTTTCATAAGAGTCATATAACCCTTAACAGGAATATTGAGTGCAGATCTTTCAATAATAATAGCTTTTGTACCATATCCTTGATCATTTATAGCAAGAATATAAATTTTATCATTACCTAATTTAGAAATGCAATCATCACAAGGATCACTTAACATTCTCATAGGAGCTTTTTCATCTCCTTTAAGTTTACCTAATAGAGCAATACCTGTTTCTTTATCACAAATAGGACAAACAGTAATACTTGGATTAAGACCATGTTTTTTACTAAGAGTAATACCTTTTCCCATAGTTTATAATTTTAGATAAGCGTGTTTAGTAGCTCTACTCATAGCTACATAAAGAAGTCTAAGAGCTTCAGCAGAGTTACGTCTAATACGCTTACCCCACTTAGTTTGAAAATAGATAATATCATCAAGATCAATACAAACATTTTCAAAGGTAGAACCTTGGCTCTTATGTGCGGTTATACCATAACCATAATCAATATCTTTAGCAACAAGTCTATTCTTGTTAGCAGCATTGAGTCTATAGTCGGTCATAGTAAGATGAATATCCTTAAATCTAAAGTATCTAAACCATCTACTACGATCAGTACCAGTAAGAGCTTTATAATGAATTGCATTTAGCATAGCACCGAAATTATCCATGTTATTAGAATCCCAAAAATCAATGATCTTAAACATAGGAGTAACTTTACCATCAAATGCAGATCTCAATGTAATACAATAACAAGCAAGACCATTATCTGCTACATAATACCGAACATCATGAACAACATAATCTTCACTATTAATAATAATGGGAGATTTGTATTCATCAAATACAGTACGATATGCAGTAAACATATCATCTTTCGTTATCATACCTTGAGGATTATTTAGAACACCATCACGAATAAAAGTATTCCAAAAGCCAATACAATCATTGGTAAAAGCAATAAGTCGAACATAATTAATATCCTTACTAAAGTTATCAGAACTAAACATTTCAATAACCTTATTACGGAAATTAAGTTTATTCATAATAGTAAAACCTTCACCTTGAGCATTAACAGCTTCGCGAGTTTGAAGAATATACTGATAGAAATTAGCAGTACCATTAATCAAATCAGAGCGAATAATACCAAACAATTCAAGCAAAGGATTACCAGCTTCTTGTCTAACAATTTGAGTTAAACGAAATTGAACATCAGTATGAGTAAAAGAAGGACTAATACGATTATAAGTATCTTCTTCACCTTTTCCTTTAGCAACAACATAAGGAATCTGAAGTTCATCCCCTAAGAATAGGAGTTTACATCGACACTGAATAGCCGTCTTTATGAGTAGATTAAACAGACCAGGATTAATCATAGAACACTCATCAATAATGACAAGTTTATAACCTCTCATTTTCTGTTCACCTATAACCTTAAAAGAAGGATTCTCAATGTTATAATCTTCAATATCTACATCAGGTCTAAGACCACAAAGAGATTGAATGGTCATACCTTTCTTACCAGAACTATTTTCAAGAACTCGAAGAGCTTTATGAGTTGGAGCTGTAACACAAACCTTTTCAATTATCAAATAACGTACAAGATGACGCATGATAAAAGTATTATGAGTCACTATATAATTTTCAGCAATGTATAAATGATCTTTATGATCAACACTTATACAAGTTGTGTTACCTGTTTTGTTTAAAGCTTCAATAGAAGTAATAAACAAATGATCATTCCAATGTTTTGTTTTAGATATAACCTCATTATAAATTTTAAAATGTTTTTTGCTAGAAAATATAATATCATTTGTGATAATTCGTATATCATAACATATATTATCTTTTCTAGTATCTTCATAAACTGTAGCACAAATACCTAAACTATTACAAAGTGTAATAATATCATCTTTTAATTGTTTAGATATAGTAGAATAACTAACTTGACCTTTAGCTTTAATATGACCATCAGTATCAATAAGACCTTTAAGTAAATCTAATCTTTGATCAATATCAGCAAATAAATATTCTTTCGGGATATATTTATTAATAGCAGTACATCTAAGATTATAATTTCTTAAAGCTTCATCAATTTTAGGAATATTATCACCATAAATAGAATTGGTAAAATTAGAATTATTATGCCAATCATAAGAACATTGTAATATATTAGCAATTTTTTCTATAATATCTTTTTCATTAGAACTTATATATAAACGAGTATTAATATGTTTAGCTAAATTATTAGTTAAAACACCGTCACCTAATAACACACCTAATACATAAGGATGTATAACAAAACTTTTAGTAAAACCCGGAGATACACACAAGGGTATAGCATACTTATAACCAACTTTACCTACAATACAATCTTTTAATTCATCATAAAGTTCTTTAGTCGTTTTAGTATAACTATATCTAGTATAATCTCCATTAGACTCATGATACTTTTGAATAAGTCTTTTACTACGAACTTGCCATAAGTGATTCTCATCACAAATAATAGATCTACCATCTTTAAAAGTAATTTTATAAAGAGGTCTATCCGAATGATGATAAACAGCAGATACAGGGTAAAATCCACCTGTAGGAACTGCTACTTTATCACCTACTTTTATATCTCCTATGCTGTACCAACCATTAATGGTTAATACCTTAGTATCATCAAGAAGAGCTTTACCAGTACCGGCATAACCACTAAGAGTAAAACTTATGGATTGTGATTGCCACCATTGCCAAATAGCATTAATAGCATCTTCTTGTTGTTCTTTAAAATAAGAAACATTAATACGTTTGGCAGATCTAAGTAGCGCATCTTTATTAAAATCAGAACTCATCTACAACAACAAATTTATCAGATTTAAGAGCTTTATTAGGCTCACCATCAGGATTATTCCAACTAAGAGTATGCAAATTCATATGAGATGTATCTTTACTCTTAGAAAAATTTGTATCCATAATATAAGTACCTCTTTCAGTAATATAAAGATTACCACTAAGCTCTTGACCAATAAGTTTAATTTTAATCATATTAAAAAGGCTTTAAAATGTATTTACAAGCAACATCAATAGTATTGTAATAACGAACAAGCGGATGGACAGGTTCAGTAGTTGTATACACATCAGCAACCATTTGTCTTCCGTTAATACTTTTGATAACAGCTCCTCCGTTAGGGAATATAGAAATTGTGACATCATAAATAATATCAAGAAACTCCAGAACCATCCCCAATTGCATACGCCAAGATAACGTAGTAGCAAATTCAATAAAATTACCACTGCCATTAGTGACTTGGAGAAGATAACGTTGAAAAGCAATACTAATATCTTCATAAGGTTTAAGTAGGTTCAATAAAGACGTTTCCATCAGCTGTAAATTCTATATCGTTATTATTACAATACTCAGCAACATCTTCTTCACTAATCTCATAAAACCATTTATAACCTTGTTTTTCAAACTTAGCACAAAGAGCTTCATACCAATTAAGAAATATATCTTTAAGCTTAGTAAAATCTACAGAGTGCATCCAACTACTATCTTCAAATTCAACGGTAACTGTATGACAATAATTATACATTCTATTAAATTTATAAAAATTAATAGAATAAACACAATCTTCACAGCAAGCAACAAAGACTTTATCTAACTTATCAACACTATTCTTAATATAGGAAATCTCCATAGCTTTATTCCATGTAATACGACCAGTGAAACAAAGACCATCTCCTTGACAATTACCAAGACTATAATAAACCTCAGATTCTTCAACACCTAAAACATCAAGAGTATGCTTAACAGAATCAGTAAAATCTTGAGCATTACGTGTAATACTAAGAATATTACTTTTAGCAGCTTCTTTAGCATTATCACTAAGTTCAGCATACTTATAAACAGGCACTTCAATTTTAACTATTCTCATTTTGGCTCATTTTAGACCCATAGAGACACTTTGTATTAAAGTGAACTAATTGGTTTATTTCAATACAAAAGTGCCTCTACGAGCTTGTATTAAAGCGTAGGCAGCTTCTTAATGGTTAATTCACTCCGGCGTTCCTCGATAATATCCCGATGCTTAAAGATGTAGTGATTAACAGATTCTTGTTTAATGTTATCAAGAAGAAAGTAAGTAAACTCCTTACCATTGAGAACAGTAGTAGTAAGTTTACCAAAAATAGGAAGACCTTCTCTAAATGGAACAAAATTCTTGAGATCAGCCTTAGCTTGATTCATTTCACGAATTGTACCCGGAATCCAATACTCATTATCGAAACCACTGAATTGATGTTTCGGAATATTTGTAATAGGAACAGAGATAGGAACAACGAGTTTAGCTTCATTGTTTGCTTCATCTTCTTCACGAACAGCAAGCCACTGATAATGATCTTGACCTTCAAGTTTACTATAAGTAGCTTTCCATTTGCTCTTATGCAAACGATAAAAAGCATTACCATTAGGATTAGCTTCAGATTTTGTTTTACCTTTAGCTTCAACAGTCTTTGCTTCACCGCTTGCAATGAGATTCTTTAACGCATCAAAATTCATAACATTAAATAAATCATATTTATCTTTTTCACCAAGAGTTACATCGTTACGATTAACAAGAAATTCTTCTTTCTCATCATCAATACGAGTAACTAAGAACTTAGAACCGGATTTCTTTTCTTTGACTTTAACAAGTCTTTTGGTAGAATCATACAAACTGTAACGATCAACAACTTCAAGACTTGTAATAGTGACAGTATCACCACTTTTAAGCATAGAATAAACCGGAGATACTTCACCGTATAGAGGATTACGACCTTCTTTAGTACGAATAAATTCACCAATATAAGATTCTTCTGCACCTTTAGCAAATGTAAGCATAGGAGTAAAAATCTTCTTATAATTCTGATGATTAATAGAAATAGGATTCCCATCAACAATTGCAATCAACTTGATCACAGATTCGCCATAAGTACGAATAGCATCTTCACGAGTCATAATTTGCTTAGCAAGCTTAATGACTTTACCGTCTTCGAAATAAAACGAAATAATCGCTTCATCGCCATTCATACGACTAACATAACCAAGATGATCATTGACCAACAAATACATCCCTTGCTTTAAACCAGCAGAGATAAGAGAATAAGTAAGATTTGCTTTCATATTTAAATTTCAATTTTCGTAATCGTAAAAATACCTTTAACACTTTTAGTAATAGCCTTTTTACAATAATCCAACAATTCATTATCTAATGGCTTAGTAAAGTCATATAGTTTAAACTGTTTAGGAAGTGTAACAAGTCTATTATAATTTTCATAACCATCTGTATAATAACAAACAACAGAAATTCGATTCTTAACCGACCATAACTGATTATTATACAGAGTGACAGTTTTGCTACCAATATTAACTTGAGAAGTATCAGCACTCTCATCAATAGATACAATAGTACCATAGATTCCCCTAGAGGTAACAACTCTATCACCAACAACAAAGTCTATTTCAGTCATAATATATACTTTAGTATTAGCATCACTCCACGTAGCATTTCCAGACCCCGGTAGGGAGATAGGACTGGAACGGAGCGGAACTTAGAGCATACCTTTAAAATCAATAGTAACTACTTTATCATCTTTAACAGAATGAAGAATATAATAATCAAGTTCATTAATCGTACAATCAAACGCATTTGCAACAGCTTTGGGTAGTGTTTCAATTGCGGCTTCCCATCCGCCTTCAACAATTGAAAAGATATCACCTTTAGCACCACGAGATAGTGCAAATACACCTTGTCCTTTGAATCTCTCAATAGTACCTCTGTTATTCATAACAGTATATCCACAATCTAGGCAATTACCCATAACATTGCTAGGATCGGCACTAAACTTATACTTACCACAACAAGGACAAACTTGAGTAATACAATGATCACGTTCTCTAGTAACAATGAGATTATTTTGAATACTCTCAAAAGCTTTTTCTATATCCATTCTGTATAACAATCACAAGGTTTACAACGAGTATATTTATTAGGAGTATTCCATTCTACAGAATCATATTGAATATAATCAGTATCAGGGTACATCTTTTCAATAGCAGCTCTCGTCGAAATATCAGTTCCATAAATACGAACATATTTATTTCTAAGTCTTGTAGAACATGGAAATGTAAAATAGAAATTACCTTTATCACTTTCATGAACTTCAGAAACTTCTTTATGTGCATCTTCAAACCCACATATATCTGCAACATTAAGTCCAAGTTTTTGCCAATGCTCTTTCTTATCATCAAATATCTCTTGAAATGTACGAGAATTATCATTTGAATTAAGAACTTCATCAACATCTTTAACTTTAAGTCGTACATCAGCAATCTTAGCTTTATCTCGGAAGACTTTAGCATCTTTAATTGCTTTCTCAACTTTAGTAATAAAATGCTGTGATTTAACATTAGTAAAACCTTTATTAAATATTGCAGGATTGAAATAAATACAAACTAGACAACGAGGGTCATTAACCCTACGCTGTCTAGATTCGCAATTACTGCATTTACCACTCATTATCTTATACCATTACATTGAGCAGTTCGGAACGTAATAGCACCGTCAATTGCAATTGTTTTAATTGTAATCGAAGGCATATCACAAAACAAACTATCAACAACAGTATTCAATATCTTTCGAAAGCCATCCCACGGACGAACAGAACGATGAATAGTTTCCCAGCAATAACTGTAAAACATTTCACGTTCTAAACAATCAGCAAGATGTCTATGATCTTTACCGCCTTTATCTAAGTGATAATTAATAGCCTTATCAATATCACTTTGTTGAATAACAAATGTCTTTAGATTTTCTTTTTTCGCCATATAATAAGAAAGATTAATAAATAGATTAATAACTACGTTTGAAACTCAAACATCATAAAGCCTACAAAGATAAGCATTAATTTTGACTTAACCTAATAATCAAACACTTATCTCGGTGATAATGCAGTTACAGATACGTCTTGCAATAGACCTACAACTGAACAAAATGATTCAAGTGCGAATGCAATTAATACTATTCCACCTAAAATGAATAATGATAACACTAATGCTATCATCATTTGAACGTACCAAACCATTTCCATTCGGTGATAATACATATAACCTATTGAATCCACTAAAAACATAACTAATACAATTAGTAATGCTACTGTAAACCATAAAATAATAAAATGTACAATCATTGATTCTTTTGTCTTTTTCTAATTACATTGTTAATAACTCTGAGGATCTTCTTTTCAGCGTTCTTTCTATTTAACGCCCACATGTAAACGCATTTGTTCTCGTAAATGACGTTACGTGTCTTTTTAGTACAATCACCTTTAGATGTCCATAATAATTGCTCTTTAACTATTACTTTTGCGGGTTTTAATTCTCCCGTTTCTGTGTTAAATTGCCATAGTGTTGAACCCGGTCTATATTTTATTGAACCTATGTGCTTGTACTCTTGCTGCACTTGCTTTACAAACTCGGTCTTGTCCTTATCTGGAAGCAAGCTAGGTTTAAATATCTCACTGTTCATGCACTTGATAAATGTATTCTATTTTAAATACTACGGCTTTTCCATCTTTACGTCCACCCGGCAAACATCGACATCCTTGACAGTCATGTAATAGTTTCAAATCACATTGTATTGCTGCACATTGAAATGCTCGTAAAGATGATTCTTCTGCATATACTAATGCTTCAAACTTTTTTACTGTACCTTCTCTTACAAGTGGTACTACGTGTGGTTTATTATCAACTGGCACATACGTGTAGTTTGTTGCATCTACTTTGAATTGAGATAGAAACTCTTTAGAATATTCCATATACTCATACTGTTACGAGTAATGCTGTACCTTGTGGTAAATACAACATCGGTGTTACGTGTAATGGTGTAAACTTTATCTTAGCTGATGATAATATCTTTTTAGCTGTATTAAATGCTGCTGCATCTTTAAATACAACTACTGCGTTATTAGCATCATTACTACGAATACTAATAACATCCTTAATGGTTGCTTTGTTCACTTGTGCTACTTGTACTTCCATAATTACAATTTATTTAATTAATAACTGTTTGTATCCTTTTATTCTCATTCTTCTAAACGCACGTTCGGATACAGTTAAACCTACGTTAGATAAGTTTAGTCTTGCTAACTTTAATGCTTCTTTATCTTTGAATTTTATTTCTACCTCATTGAGATCTTTTTCTTTCACAGATACAACAGCAATTACTGATGTTGTACATGATTTTGATTTTATTTGTATATACATCTTTTAAGGCATTATTGCGATTATTTGTGTTTGTTTAAACTCTAATGCCAATGGAGCCACAAATTCATAGTTTACATATGCTCCTTCTAATTCATACTTCGCATCATTCTTTGCGTCTAACGATGCGAATGTAATTCTTGTTCTATCAAAGTATGTTTCTATTTTATCTATTTTAGCTAAACATACACATTCCTTTGATTCAATATCTGATTTTGCACTTGATGCTACTATTACAAACATAAAATTTTGCGTTTACTTTTATTTATAACCGATTTTACCATACCGGAAGTCAGACTTGAAAATGCCATTTAAAACGTTTGAATTTGCCTTCTGTGACCTTAATTATATGGAGACAACCGAGAGGTCATCTCCATTAAACAAAGGCTCATTCTCAATATATGGCGGTCAAATCTTTACTATCAGTATTACTAAGAGTATTGCTATTATTGCTAATAACCATATTCTTGTTGCTGCTGAATATCTCTTTTCAGCTTCTAAGTACACTTGAAGTTCCTCATCATCCACATAGTCAAATAAGTATTTGAAATGTGCTGCTAAGTAAAATACAAATGGTACTAAGAAAAACACTAAACAATACAATACTTCTTCTATCGTATTATGTGTCTTGATATATCTTTTAATTTCTTTAGTTGTGAGAAGTTTCTTTCTCATAGTGGTAATGCGATTTAATATTATTCTATATGTATTGCTTTTTTGCAATAACTTTCTATTGGTTCAACATTATACGGATCATATCCCCATATCTCTTGCATACGATTCGTATATTCTTCATAATCTTCTATACAATCATTCTCTTCATCAAAATAATGAAATTGAACATGAGATTCCTCATTAATTTTTATAGGCTTCTTCTCATATCTCTTTTTACGTTCTTCTGATTCGAGATTGTATATATACAAACGGAATAATAGAAATAATATTAATACTACAGCTAAAAATCCTATAAATGCCATAATTATTAAATATTAATATTAATATTACTTACGATGTTTCTCTCGATACTCCAATATTAATGGAGGTACAATTGCTAAAAATATAAATACTAATGCTCCTACTACTTCTTCTGTTGTAAAATAATCTTCCATTTCTAAAGTTATTACTATAGGGATGCTGAATGCTGCTCCTTCCAGTCCTTGTTCCCTATTGGGGATTGGAAAGCTTTACCGATTATCAAAGGTCTTTGCAAATACCTTCTTTGATTCTTTTGGTATTACAAGTTTATGTACAAGAGGATATTCTTTTACACTTACCTTTGTAAATTTACAAAATTCTTTGATTTTATTTCTTACTTTATCTGATGCTACTTTTATTTCTATTGTTTCATCTGATACTACACATTCGGTATCTTTGTGACACTGTATTTCCATTGTCACATTATACCTCGTACATACTACAGTTAATCTTATAATCATTATTGATAATATTAAGATTAATACTCATCATCATTTAGTCTCTCTAAAAGCTCCTTTGTTGTTATATTGGATTCTTTTATAGATACTTCTTGTAATTCTCTTGGATCTACTATTAATTCTTTTTCATCTACGAACTCTGTTACAGGTATATTGTTTCTTCTAAGAAACTCTTGTACTCCATGTCTTGTTCGTGATGATGTTAATTTAAGAACTAATTGGTAATCTACCCATGATATTGATGCTGTTACTGGAACTAACCATTCTGCTTCAATATCAGTTACAACTATTCTTAGAGTTCTCGATGTCATGTTTCCATTGTTCTAATTGGTTTTTATACTCTAAGTGATTTATCTCATACTCTTTGTTTCCACTGTCCATTGCAACTGCAATTAAATTCTTATTTAATGTTACAATTGATTGGTCAATTTCTGCTGAATACGAGATAAAGTGCTTTGCTTCTCTATGTACTAAGAATAATATTGAATCACTTAAACTATTTGCAATTGCTTTTGCTGCTTTCTGTTTAGTGAATATTAATTCATTTCCATATACTACGAATACATCATAAGTTACTGCTATGATTTCATCTGTTATTCGGTCTTTAATATATACTACCATACGTTTAATGTTTTAAATGAAATTAATACTACAAATTCAATGAGATATAGTATTAGTTATAAAGCTCAAATAATTAATCTAAAAATATCTAAGTTTACTTCAAATCATATTGATACCAATTCGAAGCATTTTGATATTCGGAATGTTAATGCAAATTGTTTTGAATATGCTTAGAATTTATTGCGGATATTTCTGCGAATATTTCTAAAGCGTTTAATAGCACACTAAATACTGCATACTCTATACTTAATACTCTTAATTGTATTAAAATTGCTCTATTCTGCATTTAATATACAATTACTCAAAGTATTTCTAGTGCTTATTCTAAAGCTCTTAGTGTATCTATTTCAACTCTAATTCAAATTATATTGCTATTCGAGGTTAAGGTTTTGCAATTATTTGAATTAATTTTGAATTTAGTGCTAACACTTTGAGTCTTTTAACTGCATATACTCTAATGCTTACTCTAAATTCTTTAAAGATTTAGGTTCACATCTTGAAGCATTTTGCATTTAATTTGCAATTACTAACATAGCTTCGCAGATTTTATTTCCGCAAATTTAGATTCTAATTCAAAACTTTTTGCAGCTTTCAGTGTTCTGGCTTTAACACTCTGAATTTAATTTGCAATTACTACTGATATTCTGCATATAAATTCAAAGCTTTTAATTGCATCTTTTATACAGTTAATTCTAAACTTTTTACAGTTTTCGGTTCTCTACATGAAACACTTTGATTTTAATTTGTAATACTTAGAAGTCGCATCGCGGTTTTTGAAGACGTTTTTGAAGATGGTATTGCGAATACTGGTGGAGATGCTGTTACAAACGCCATTTCTACTCCTCATCCTCACTCTCATCCTCACTCTCAACCTCAAATCCAAACTGTCTACATTTCTCTCGTATCCACTCACTAATATTTGGTTCATTCTCCGCCCATTTCGCAGCTTTCTCTTGCAATTCAGCAAGTAAATTTCTTCCTAATGCTTCAACTTCTTTAACATATTCCGGGTACATATACTTCTCCAATCTGTCTAATGTATCATATACCTTCTGATATTTCTTAGACAATTTCGATTGATCTTCCAAATACTTGTAAATATATAGAAGCTTCGCAAAGTCTTCAAGTTTGAACAACGTCGATACTTCGTAAGCCACTTCCAACGTCTCAACTGTCGGCATTGTTTCACGTGAAACATCAAGATGTTCTTCTGTTAATGCTAAGGCTTCAAGCTGTTTACAGCGTTTAAATTCAAGTATTTCTTTAGTAATATTATCAATGCTTCGAGCATATTCAGATTTACTTAAATCATCTTGTATATCAGCAAGCTTAGCATCAATTATCTTAACATTACTCTTAAATTCTCTAATAACATTATGAGTTAACTCGATGTCATTACTGCGTTTAATAATAGCATCATAGAGATTATCTTTAACAACTGGAGAACAATATGTACCTTTTGTACTTAGAGTAAGTGCAAATATATCCGGAAGTGTGACAACTTCCTTATAGTCTTCTCTATCTTTAAGAATATAATCAAGACGATTAGCTTCAAGATATTGTGTTAAAAATTTACAACTCTGTGTATTTGAATTAGAGAATCTTATATTCACCTCATCAGTATTGATGTAAAGTAAATCATAAGAAATATCAACAGTTTGATCTTTATAAATAACGTGTAATTTCATGATCATTAGTCGGATTAATTAAGTAACAAAAAGAAGAGGCAGCACTGAGAGTATACTCAGCACCACCTCATGGAATTTACGCAGCTTCTTCTGCTTGTTCAGTAGCAACAGCTTCAACCGCTTTAGGCTTAACAACAGCTTCACGTTGCTTACGAGCTGTCTCGATGTTCTTGATGAAGCCGGAAACAATATCCGCGCCAATACCAAGTTTACCGAATACACCGATAAGACCTAAGCTACCAACATTGTCAGCACCTGCAAAGCTGTTGAATGTCTTTGCATGATGCGTCCATTCCTTGGTATCAGAGTCGATATAACCGGTCTCACCTGCAATATTCTCATCAATGCTGAAGTTCACAACATTACCTGCGAATATAATCGCATTAAGACCGTATTTGTCATACTGATCATTAGTGATGTAAACATCAACAAGTGGAGCCCCATTCAGAGGATCAACACGAACAATCCGACAATCATGCCGAAATTTACCTTCTTCAAAGTCATCTTTATTGATCTCTTTAATAGAGATAATTTCACCGATAACTGAACGTCTCAATGGATTCTTTAATTCATCTGCCATAACTTTAAATATTAGAATTTCTAGGACGATCACCACGACCGCCAATTACAATAAGGGGTTTAGTCGTGTTGATTAGACGGAGTTTGTAGGGTCTAAAAAAAATAAGAGTAGCACTAATAGCACTACTCTTAACACATTAAGATTCTAATTCATCTAATAATGCCTCAGTAAAAGGATTAATCTCGATAGAATCTTCACCATTAACTTCATAGTAATCACTCATAGCTTAATTGAATTTATCAGGTTTAATAATAGATAGCACAACAATTGCAATAATTGCACCAATAATGCAACCAATAAATACATCACCATCAATAATTGATGCAAACCAATCAGCTAAACTCTCAGCAGCTGATAATAAGAAGAGCACCACCAATATGATGATGCACTTCAATAACGTCTTTAATACTCTCATTTGTTTAACTCTTTTAATTCATTATACATATCCTTAATACCATGCTTAGCACAAGCAATCAACAAGTTAATATCATTAGTCTTAACAACATCAACTACTTGCTTGTGTGTAGTCGTGTGAAACTTCACCTCTTCATTGATGTCTTCATCATCAATATACTGAGTAACATCAGCTATGCAATCTTTATAGACTACATCAATAATCTTACCAACAAGACCATCAATCTTATCAAAGATCTTCTTACCAATAAACAAGCGTTCAATAGTATTACCTTCTAGATCATTGCAATCAATTAGATAACGATCTTGATAATCCTCAGTGTCTTTAAGAACAACAATTGCATTCAACACAATTGCACTCATCTTCTTAACTTCAGGAGCATTAATCATTGTATTCATAAGATAGATACGATTCACCTTAGTATCGTGAGGTTCAAAATTAATATTTATTTTAATTAAATCCATGCTATCAAGCGGAGATAGTCGTGAGGTAATAGAAATTGTAACTGCAACATCTCTATGGAAAATTGCAGTTCCAATTCGGAAAATCATTCCTCATGAATCATCGACGGGGGCATTCCCCCAAGCATTACAAGGGGGTGCTGTCGTATAAGGAGGTTCCCGTACACAGACTTTAACGCTCGACCTATAGATAAGCAACACTGTCTTCAAAACTAATAGAAATAGAATTAATAAAAGCAATAGAAAGAACTTTATAATTTGCAATAAAAGAGTTATAAGAATTAGCC
>OWIQ01000033.1_pt1 | contig 94452 bp, 72 predicted proteins | sample 1732701 | NCBI WGS metagenome assembly OWIQ01 (sample SAMN05065744, study PRJEB22554) | human gut metagenome | biome: ENVO:2100002; feature: ENVO:00000062; material: ENVO:00002003 | host: Homo sapiens | place: USA
GCCCCGATATAGGCAAATCCTCTCGGACCGCCACTTGAAAGCACTAAAGCAACATCCTTGTTCATCTTCACAAAAAGTTAATAATCATTTATACCAATGCACTCTTACAGCTCCATCAATAATAATGTATGAAGTCAGCCTTAAGTTATATCAAATATTTCAGTTCGACAAGTCAATCAGATTATTTGCGATACGACAAGCCGGAGCGACACGGCAATCATTATTCCTGCAACCACTTTCTGGTAGAGCTTATTGTTCACATTCCTGATGAAACGCATGGCGGTAAAATTCCCGAGAATCATCGCACGACCGATTCCGCAGCAGTTGTAGCTTCCGATGCAATATAACTGACAGGAGCAAGTTCCAGTGTCAGGAAGACAGCACTGCTGAGTGCTTGATACCACGTGCGGTACCGCTCGGAAACGCTTGACCTCTCGTGGCGGGACGCGGCCACGGGCTAATTTATAACTCATTGATAATCAGATATCATTTAGCCCTAAGCGTGGAATCGCAGCCTTTTTTTGGCCACAATTCCACGCTCCGTTTTATAAAACACTGAAAATCAACGCATTGCAAAACAAAGCGTAGCCGCTTCCCGACTAGTGAGAATCATTTCCAATGCCTTTTCGTGCTTGGCGTTTATTCGTCCAAGATCTTTGATCTTGGCCGCATCGTTTGATGCGACGGCTGCTTCATAAGACACTTTGCCCCGCTGCAGATTGTGGTGGAGGTCATTGAGTTTGACATGGATTGCGGTGACATTGCCGGAAGCGATGATATTTTCCACGTACTCGAAATATTCCACTTTTTCCTTGTCATGAGACAAAAGCGCCAATGCTGCAATCACCTCATCTTCAATACCTTTGTTCTTCAAATCCTCAAGCGTCATCGAGGAATCCTCCACAACGTCATGCAGGAACCCAACCTTGATCTCAGCATCAGAGTTCCCCATAAGTCCGACTGCAAGCGGATGCAGAATCGCTGGATTACCATCCAGGTCTTCCTGCCCGGCGTGCGCTTCAAGCGCAATTTTCAATGTTTCTTCAATTTTTGTCATAACAGTAACTATATGAGCTGCCATAAATGGACTGTGCGGTCACAAAACCCATCTTGCTGCCTCGCGCGCTGGCAGCCCGTAAGGTTTGTTCCCGCTGCCGGTATGTTAATAAAAGGAAATTAATCGAAGAGGAGAACCCTCTTTCATCTTTTGCGAATATAGCAAACTTTTATCAAAGTTCAAAATTTTTTTTGCAGTCAATATTCATCAGATCAAGTCGTATCTTCGACTTGACAAGTACAACATCCGGCAGAAGTAAGCCGCCGTTCCGTCCAGCAACTCGCCCTACCGCGAACCAAGATAGAGGAAGACCATTCCGAGGAGGACCAATGCGAGGTCGAGGGCTTTGCTGCGGAGGTTCTTTTCCTTGAAGACCAGGGCGGCGAAGAGGAAGCTGACTATGACGCTGCCGCGGCGTACCATGGAGACGATGGAAATCATCGCGCCGGGCATTGACAGTGCGTAGAGATAGACGAAGTCAGCGACGCTCAAGAATATGGAAATGAATATGATAGACCATTTCCAGCGGAACGGGGTCGTCTTCTGACGGTTGGGATACCAGATGAGCATCATCATCACGCCCATCATGCCGCATTGGTAGATGTTGTACCAGCTCTGGACGGCCATCTTGTCCAATGCCAATCCATTCGGATTCATGAGGAACTTGTCGTACAATCCGCTGACAGCACCCAGAATCGCCGCGCCTACCACGGCATAAATCCAGACATTGTGTTCGAAATCAATGCCTTCTTTCTTACCGCTGCGACTGAGCATGAAGAACGACACCACAGCGAGCAAGACACCGGTCCATTGGAGACAATTGAGTTTCTCCCCGAAAATCAGCATTGCACCGAGCAGCACCAGCACCTGTCGGGTAGCATTGATCGGGCCGACTATCGTCAGCGGCAGATGTTTCATGCCATAATAACCTAGAGTCCAAGAGCTTAGGACAATGACACTTTTGAGCAATATCCATTTCTGGACTGCCCAGCCACCATAATCTGCAACCTTGAAAATACTGCCGTCCAAGACAGGCGAACAATATGAAAGAACTATGAACGGGACAAAAATGAGCGAACAGAACAATGTATTCAGAAACAGCACCGGAATGACAGCATTGCCACCCAGTGCCTGTTTCTTACAAGAGTCGTAAAAGCCCAGCAGGACCGCCGACAAAAATGCAAATGACAACCACATATACTTAACTTTTCAGCCCGCGAAGTTAAGTACATTTTTTCAATTGCCGTCTTTTGTCGGAAGCGCCATTATCAGGCTCTGGTCATAAAGGGTTCCAGGCTTGACGGAAGATTTTTCAACGGACAGCACTTCATCGAACATCGGCTCGCCATCATCGGAGGTTTCACCGGTAAATATAAGCATACGGTCTGCGGATACTTCCTTTACATAGTTGGCAATGGACATTAGACGGGTTTCGGTAGAAAACATGACTTCATACGACACGCAAAGCACCATACTTCCATCTGCATTGGGTTTCATGGTATACCAGCCGTTCATGGCAAGCACATCATTAGCCTTCATACCATCCAGAAATGTTTTCTGTTCCGGTGTAAGTTTTTCCGTATCAATGCTGTTTCTTAAACTTTCCAAATCATCCGACGAATATGCCTGACCTAAGACCGCAGTACCGTCATCGTTCAGCTGAAGGAGCAGGAAAGACGACTCAGACACATTCAACATCCATGTATTCACATAAAGTTTCGGTCCGTCATTTTCAGAACCATCCTTTTCACAGGAGCATATCATTGCGACAACCGCAATAGCAAAAATGCTGTATATCAATTTTTTCATATTTCAAATTCCATTATTTATTCTTTGATGAGGATCTCTGACAAATCAACGGTCTTACCTATTTTCAAGCCTGAAGAAGACAAACTTTTCATCTGTAATTTTTCAACATCACCAGCCTCATTGTCCAACGTCATCGAGTCCTTGGCTATATTGAAAAGATGAAAGACCGTCCCCGTCGGAATCGGAATTTCCATTCCTTTGAGAATTTGTGTCAGGAAGATATTCAAATCAACGCCATCTTCCTTACCGGGAATCACCACATATACACCCTTTACTATGATGACTGCATCATTGATTTTCACAGATTTGATCCTTTCGGCCAATTCCTTCTTGTAACTTTCCGTCGCTTCGTCAATGTAATTGTCATCACCCTTTTCGGACGGTTCCAGGCTTGGCAACCACTTAGTTTTGAGAACTTCAAGGACATTCTCATTGGCGAGAAAACTTAAATTGAAGGTCTTGTCCGCATTGATCTGGTAAAAGCCGTAGTCAACGGATTTGCCACCGAAAGTCAAAAGGCTGTTTGAGTCTGTCACCCATGTATTCACATAGAGTGGGACATTGTCAGATTCCTTGTCACAAGAGGCTCCGAGCAGAAGTGCAGCCCCCAAAGCGAGGAAGTAAATTAATTTCTTCATTGTCATGTATTTAAATTATTCATATCATTCCCATTTCATATCCTGGTCGAAAGCCACACGGAATCCGATCAGCATATTAGTCACCCAAGGTGAGCACCATGCCCGTGCAGCACAACGGCAGCTGAGCTTGTCCATCGTAAAGTCCCCTCCACGAACGACCTTGTCTGTTCCGGTTTTCGGGCCTGTCGGATTCCAGGCAAATCCGCCCGAACCTCCATAATAATTTACGTCAAACCAGTCCGCAACCCATTCAGAAACATTCCCATGCAAGTCATAAAGGTCAAACCCGTTAGGGGAATATGAACCCACCGGAGCAGTCGTTTTTCTGTCCGTCGCCCTGATATGCGCAATGTCACCTGTCAGGTCCAAGCCATTTCCCAAGCCGAAAGGTGTCTCTTCAAGACCTCCCCTACAGGCAAATTCCCACTGGGCCTCAGTCGGAAGCGCTCCACCCACACAATCAGCGAAGGCTTTCGCTCCATACCAGCTGACATTGACGACAGGGCAATCACAGCACCCGTCTGCCGGCTTCCATTCAGCAAGCTCCGCATCCCAGATGAGCCCGAACTTCGCATACTGCTTCACAAGGACTTTCGACTTGTTTTCCGTGTCGCTCCATCCGTTCCAGATACCGTCGCTTCCGATTTTATTTTCATTCAGGAAAGACGCATACTCTGCATTGGTAACTTCATACTTGCCCATGTAGTAACTGCGGGACATATGTACATTATGCTGATTCTCGGCATTCGTATTATTCCTTCCTTCTTCAGTTTTCGGACTGCCCATCTTAAAATACCACAGCCCATCAACCGGATACTTAAAAGTACCCTTCTGATCAACAACCATTTGGATGACGTCAGGACGCTTGTAATCCACTGGCAATGAACGGTTGAACACTTTCACGTCCGCAGCATTCAAAGCGCAATCCTCGACAGGGCCGCCCAACTTGAATTCTTTGCCGTCCGTAACATAACTGAACAGCGTCGAACCACCTTTCAGTGTCTGGACCGGAATAACGGCACGATAGACATAATTCTTGCCCTCATCTCCAGGCTTCTCCACTAGACACATCCTGACATTGCCGACAGAACCTTTGGTTTCCTCTGTCGTGGCGGAAGCATCACTGTCCTCAAGCAGATTGATTCCAGCAGAAATCCCGACGCCGCAAAGGCTGACTTCCAGTTTCTTGTCAATGTTCCAATACTTGCTTTCAGGCACCTCCACCTGAATCATCGCGCATTCATGCCTGAATTCAAGTTTCACCTCTTTCCCGATTTTGACACCATCCTTACTCCTCGCCACCAGAAAACCAGAAAGCCGGTATTCATTCTCACCGCTTTGGTCTTCCTTGACATTGAACGAAATGGCAGCCGGGTCAGCAATGTTCTCATCATACGGATAATACGCGTAGAATTTCAACGAGTCCTTTTCCCAGCACAACTTGTCTCCAACCCAACCGGAACCATCAAAAGTAAGTTTTTTATTTCCAAAAACCAAATCTTTGGATTCCGCATCAAAAGCATATATGCCTACGGCATCGCCCTCCGCCCAATCACATTCGAGTTTAAAAATGATTTCAGGTTTACTTTCCTCCTCCGGCTTCTGCTCCTCCGGTTTCGGTTCCTCCGTCCCCGGTTCCTCCTGAGACGGACTATCGTTGCCATTATCCTTTACGCATGACACCAACATTAAAGTCAATGCCAATGCAGCAAAAAAGTGCCAAAATATTCCTTTCATAACTCATTGTTAAATTTTGACGAAAGTAAGTTTTGGGCACTTGATTATCACTATTTTTAATAAAACATAGTCGCAGGACATGCATTTTTTTGAAAAAAATCTATCTTTGTAGGCTTAAGTAAAACGAAAACTGAAATGGAAAGAATATATTGCGACTTGATGCTGTTGGCCTCCGGAGTAACCGCTGCACTTGCCGTGGCCATCATTTGCGTCAAGATCCCTTCAAGGTCGGAATTCGGCAAGCTGAAAACCGCAAGGGCTACATTGGCCGCATCATTCATAACGCTTTCCATATTGAATTTCATTTGCTACTTCACCGGATATGACGAGACACTTGACCGCTTGAACACACTCATTGTGGCTGCATTCCAGGCACTTTTATTGACAGGAACATTGCTCGTTTTCATCCGTCCTGACGTGGTTACCGGCAAATGGGTAGGATTGCAGACCGCGGTCGTCTGCATACTCTCGGCCCTGCTCTACAGCATAATGTTCATTTTTCCGGACATTTATCCGATATTCTTCCATGCCGGAGCAGCACTTCTGGTCCTTCAGCTCATACTCCACAGCATCAGATTCTTCAAATCGCAGAACATGACCCTCAATGATTTGGCCAATTACTACGCTGACGATTTTTCGCCGAGATTGGGCGGGATAAGGGCCGGATTCATACTTATGCTCATCATAGGGGCAATGTCTCTCTGCACATTGGTCACCGGCCCGTGGTTCTACGCCATTTTCGTCCCTGCATATCTGATATGCTATACCATCGTGGCAATCTGCATGATCCGCTATGTGAACAGCACATCATTCATTCTCCAGGCAATCGGGAAACCCGAAGAAGAGGCTCCAAGCACGGAACCTGCCCACAAAGCGCAGGTAAACATACCTGAGCATCAGTTGATTGAATTGAGAAACAATATCGCATCGTGGGTCGCTGCCGGAGAATACAGACGTCGCGACGTGCCATACAAGGAAATTCTCGAGACACTCAACACAGATGCAGCAACCATGCGAGTTTTCATGAAAAGCGAGAACGGCATGGATTTCCGTTCATGGAGGAACAAGTTGCGTCTCCAGGAGGCATGCCAAATGCTGGCCGGCCACCCTGAAATGAATGCGGAACAGATCAGTGAATACATCGGTTACAGCGACAGCAGCAACTTCCACACGGATTTCCGCAAATTTACAGGAATGTCCGCCAGCGAATGGAGGAGAACCAGGACGAAGACAGGTCAATGAAATTGATTGAATTTATTTATAGGTGTCAGCACGTTCCATTTCAAGCAATTTAATCTTCCTGTCGATTCCGCCGGCATAACCGGTCATACTGCCGTCAGCGCCAATGACTCTATGGCATGGTATGATGAGAGAAATGGGATTATGACCGACAGCGTGGCCCACGGCTTGGGCGGACATCCTCCGCACTCCTTTCATTTCGGCAATGCAGTCAGCAATTTCACCGTAAGTCATTGTCTTACCGAAAGGAATCGTAAGCAATATTTCCCAGACAACCCTCCGGAATGGCGTTGAATCCAATTTCAATGCCGGGATAAAACCCGGGTCATGTCCGCTGAAGTAAATGTCAAGCCATCGACGGGCCTGCGCAAAGACCGGAAGATCTTTCTCTTCAATCTCATCATCAATGTTGCCCGCAAAATACTTCTGTCCATCAAACCACAGTCCAGTCAAGGCGTCACCATCACTCGCCAGAGTAATTACACCTACACAAGAATTATAGTGTTGAATGTAAATCATATTTCAGCGCGACATTATCGTTCAATGCTTGATCTCAAAATATGCCAACAACTCCGCATATTTATCCTGCGCGGTCAGGCAGGTATCTCTCAAATAGCCAGGGATATCCGGCCAATTCTGAAGACCTCTATAGTAAAAATACTTCAGGTCGTCCGTTATGATGAACGGCACTATCCCGTTGGCCAGGCATTCCTTGAACATGATAAGACGTCCCGTCCTTCCATTCCCATCCTGAAACGGATGAATCGACTCGAACTGCTTGTGAAAGTCAATGACATCGTCCAATGTCTTTTGCTTCTTGGAGTTATATGACTTGAGCAATACGCTCAACATGGAATGCACCTTCTCCGGGGGACAAGTCTGATTTCCACCTACCTCATTGGGAAGCTTCTTATAATCACCCACATTGAACCAAGATTTCCGGCTGTCAGAAGTTCCGGTTTTCAAGATACGGTGTATTTCCTTGATCATCCCTTCCGTAAGCTTATCCTGCGCATGCTCTATTATATAATCAATACAACGGAAATGATTCACCGTCTCCACGATGTCATCAACATTGACAGATTCATCGGAAATGCCGATGGTGTTCGTCTCATAGATGTATCTGGTCTGCTCATGAGACAAGCGACTCCCCTCGATATGATTGGAATTATATGTAAGATCAATCTGCGTACGATGGTAAATACCACCTTTCAGACGGCTCGACTTTTCCTCCCTGAGTCTAGACAAAAGCGGAAACTCTTTTCGGGCCTTGGCATTCTTCCTGCCCGGCAAAGAAGCATCCTCCGGAACATTCCATGTCTTTCCTGTCAGAAAAGCCCCCTCCATCTTTCCTGAAGCACACCAATTCCTGACCGTTCTTTCGGAAACGCCATTCTTTCCAGCAAACTCCGCTATAGAAATATAATCCATATTATCGGCAAATATTATTGTTCAATGTCCATACAAATATAGCGAATCTTGCCGATATCGGCAAGATTTACACGCTCCACGTCATAAATCCTTGCGAATCGTCGGCGGGACGCAGCCACGGGCAAATTTATAACTCATTGATAATCAGACACTATTTAATCCCAAGCGTGGAATCGCAGCCGTTTTTTGGCCACAAATCCACGCCACATTTTATAAAACACTGAAAATCAACGCATTGCAGAACAAGGCGTGGCCGCGTCCCGCCAAACACTAATTTCAGTTTTTCACACAGGTAAGACGTTCCCAGATGCAGCGCGGGACAAGTCGCCAGAAGAATACGAGGATACGGAATTTCCAGTCGAATGTGCAGATGCGTCTTTTCCGGCGTATGGCTTTCATCACCTCGTCTGCCGCCTTTTGCAATGTCAGCAGCATCGGATATTTCTTGTCGGGATTGAGGATGTCGGTCGCCACGAAACCCGGGCGGATATCCGTAAACACGACCGGTATCTTCTCCATTCTGACCAATTGCGCCAATGCGGAAACATATGTCTGCTGCATTCTTTTGGTAGCGGAATATGCTGGAGCCGTGCCTAAGCCGGCTGTTCCGGCGATTGATGTAACAACCGCCACATGTGCCTCATTTCCAGCCGGATACGCATCCGGATGTTTTCTGACATAGTCGACAAAACGTGCCAGAATACGCACCAAGCCTTCGCAATTGGTCCGCACGGTACGGATTTCCTTATCAATATCCAGTTCCCTGTTCTGATACCCCACACCGGAGACATACAATAACAGGTCCGGAGCACCCATTTCTACGATCAGAGCATCCAGCCCGGCCGTCGCATCTTCCTGTGTCACATCCATTTGCTTAATATGGACTCCCTCGCCATACTCCTCCCGAAAAGCCTCAAGGGCCTCAATCCTCCTGCCGGAAACGCCCACTTCCCAGCCTTCCTCCACCAGACGCACCGCCGTCTCCCGCCCGATTCCGGAAGTAGCACCAATGACAATCGCTTTCTTCATGATACAAATTCAAAAATTATATACTAACACACCGTCGAAATAAGCAGCCAGAGTGACACGGCAATCCAGCCACCAGCCCGACAATCATCAGAATCCCACACTTCATAACGTAAAGTTAAAGGAAATATTCCGACTTTGCATTTTTTAGAACACCGCAGATCCGAATATTCTCATTAACTTAGAGGAGACTTATATGAAATCAACAATATGAAAAGAATTGCATTGATCACAGGAGCGAGCAGCGGAATCGGGGAAGCTTGCGCGCGGAAATTCGCAGAAGGCGGTTACGACTTGATACTCACGGCAAGACGTGCGGAAAAATTGGCGGAACTCAAGGCGAAACTGGAGGCGGAAGGCACGAAAGTGAAGACATTGACATTCGATGTCCGGGATGCGGAAGCGGCGGAAACGGCTGTGGATTCGCTCGAACCGGAGTGGCGGGAAATCAATGTCCTGATAAACAATGCAGGACTCGCGCTCGGGCTTGACAAGGAATATGAGGGCGACCCTGACGACTGGAACACCATGATTGACACCAATATAAAGGGACTTCTGACAATGACGCGCCTCATCGTGCCGGGCATGGTCGAGCGCAATGAAGGCCACGTGATAAATATCGGAAGCGTTGCGGGCGATGCGGCATACGCGAAAGGAAACGTGTACTGCGCCACCAAGGCTGCCGTGAAAACCATCACCGACGGCCTTAGGATCGACCTCACGGAAACGGCTGTGCGCGTCACCAACCTGAAACCGGGACTGGTCGAGACGAATTTCAGCAATGTCCGTTTCCACGGAGACAATCATCGTGCCGACAATGTCTATAAAGGAATCACGCCTCTCACCGGAGCAGACATCGCCGACGTGGCATTCTATGCCGCCTCCGCGCCGAAACATGTCCAGATAGCCGAGGTGCTCATCCTCGCCACCCATCAGGCAAGCGGAAGCGTGATTTACAGAAAACCATAACTCCCGGCAGATTGAAGATTGGCTGAAATAGCACGTCACCTTTTCCGTATTTGTCCTGTTATATATGTGAACATGTTCAAAAGGAACAAAGTATAATTACATAAACAAACATTTATCATGGAAGAGATTTTAAGCATTCTTTGGTTCATCGGATGTTCTACAGTTTTACCGATTATCATCATCTGGCTGGTCACCCGCAAACAGATCAACGAAACAAACAAGCGCACCGAAATCATGATGAGCGCCCTGGAGAAAAATCCGGACGTCAATGTAGCCGAGTGGCTGGACAAGCTGGCACCCGAAAAGAAAGGCAAGCTCCTGAAAGAGAAGCTCATGACCAAACTGACATGGGGCATAATCTGTCTGATTCTCGGTATCGGCACCATCGTCTACGGCGCATGTTCTTCATTCGCATCTTCAATGCCTACATTTCTAGGTGGCGGTGCATTGCTCGCAGTAGGTATCGCACTTCTGGTCAGCTTCTTCTTCGGCAAGAAGTTCCTCGCCAAAGAAATTGAGGCCGAGAGCAAGAAGAACCAGCAATAACGATGGACAGAGATCAGTTCATAGCACAAGTAAAAACCCAGCAGAATGCCCTCAGAAGCTTCCTGCTGGCCTTGTGCGGTGGCAATCTCGCTGATGCTGACGACATTGCGCAAGAATCCCTGGTCAAGGCCTACCTGGCAATCGACCGCTATACCGACAGCGGCAAGTTCAAGTCCTGGCTCTTCAAGATCGCCCACAACACGTTTCTCAACCATACGGCGGCGCTGAAACAATACGATTCCATCGAAGCCGCAGAAACCGTTGCGACCCAGGAATCCGCCGACCACAATTTCGCGCATCAGCAACTCTATCTCGCGCTCTCCACCCTACCCCCGAAAGAGCGCGCCGCCATCACGCTCTACTACCTCAGCGGCTACACCATCAAGGAAATCGCGGCCATAACCGAGGTCAATGCCGATGCCGTCAAAAAGCAATTATCCCGGGGCCGGGACAGACTCAAACAACTCATCAAGCCATGACAAAAGATAAAGAACTGGAAAATTTATTCGCTACCGCAATACAGGAGTTCAATGACAATGACCTTTTCACCGCCGACCTCTCGTCCAAGCTTGACAAGGTGGAAATCCTCAAACATATCCAGCAGGAACAGAAACGCCGTTCCAATACCCGCCTTCTGGTAGCTTTCTTCGCCGGAGCCTTAAGCGTCATCGTAGCCCTGCTTCTCCTGCCGATGCTTCCTACAGACATGGAAATCATCCGCAACCTCACCAGTCTCAGCGACATAGCCTTTTACTCCCACAAAGTAAAAGTGCTTTCCTCCATTATCCTGTTCGTCCTGACATACAGCGTAGTCTTCAGCGCCTACTCCATCTACTCCACCCTGTCTGCCGAAAAAACAGGGAAGCAGTCGAAGTAGCTGCAACACTTCATAAAGATAAAACCGCCGGCAAGAATCTGATTCCTGCCGGCGGTTTAAGGTTATTTGAAATCGGATTTTATCCGATCATGTTCTTAGGGTCGAGGGCATTGTCCAGCTGCTCCTTGGTGAGGAGGCCGTGCTCGAGGACGATGTCGTAGACTGAACGGTTGGTCTCGAGAGCCTCTTTGGCCACCTTGGTGCTGGCCTTGTAACCGATGATAGGGTTAAGGGCTGTCACGATGCCGATGCTGTTCTTGACCATCTCGTAGCAACGCTCCTTGTTCACGGTGATGCCGTTGATACACTTCTCACGGAGAGTGTTCATGGCATTCGTAAGCCAGGTGATGCTCTCCATAATGGACTCGGCGATAACCGGCTCCATGACGTTGAGCTGAAGCTGTCCGGCCTCGGCGGCAAATGAAACTGTCATGTCGTTGCCGATAACCTTGAAGCAAACTTGGTTGGTAACTTCAGGAATGACAGGATTCACCTTTCCAGGCATGATGGATGAACCGGGAGCCATAGGAGGAAGATTGATTTCCTTCAAGCCGCAACGAGGTCCGGAAGCCATGAGCCTCAGGTCATTGCAAATCTTGGAAAGTTTGACAGCCAATCTCTTGAGGGCGCCGGAATAGCTTACATACGCACCTGTATCAGGAGTAGCCTCCACGAGGTCCGGAGCGGCGATGAACTTCTCGCCGGTAAGCTCGGTCAACTTCTTGGCGCACAACTCAGGGAAACCCGGCTTTGCGTTAAGACCGGTACCGATGGCTGTACCACCCATATTGATTTCATAAAGAAGATTCACATTTCTCTCAATGTTCAGAACTTCCTCGCCAAGATTGGTCGCATAAGCATGGAACTCCTGGCCGGAAGTCATCGGCACTGCATCCTGGAGCTGTGTACGGCCCATCTTGATGACGTCCTTGAACTCCTCTCCCTTCGCCTGGAATGCAGCGATGAGGTCATTGAGCGCCTTCATAAGATTCCTGTTCATACGGATGAACGCATAACGGAATGCAGAAGGATAAGCATCATTGGTAGACTGCGCGCAGTTCACATGGTCATTCGGAGAGCAGAACTGATATTCGCCCTTCTTGTGTCCCATGATTTCGAGTGCCCTGTTCGCAATCACCTCATTCGCATTCATGTTCACTGATGTTCCTGCACCACCCTGCATCATGTCTACAGGGAACTGGTCATGGAACTTGCCGTCGATGATCTCGCGGCATGCCTCCACGATAGCGTCAGCAATCTTCGCATCCATCGCGCCGAGCTCCTTGTTCGTTTGTGCAGCAGCCAGTTTGATGCAGGCCATTGCAATGACGTACTCAGGGTAGTCGCACATCTTAGTGTTGGAAATCTTGTAGTTGTTGATAGCCCTCTGTGTCTGAACACCGTAATAGGCATCAACCGGAACCTGAAGTTCGCCAAGAAGGTCAGATTCAATTCTGAATTTCTCTTCGCTCATAACGAATTGTAATTATCCGTTTATAAATTGTTTTAGTTTATATCTACAAAGATAAGATATTAAACTTTTATAAACAAAAACATTGATAAAAATTGCAATTTCTTAATCTCGCCCTGTCTTGGTGGCCTTCAAATAATAGAATATCGCTATCGAAAGCACGAACACCACCGGACCGATGATGCAATTCCATGACACCGGCATATTGAAACCGATTTTCGCGACGCAGAGATAGGTGGTGCAAACTGAAGTCATGAACGCAGCCGGCAACATTGTAATAAGATAAGCATTGCCCTTCTTGTTCTTCAGCAGATATGCAGTTGCGGTCCAGAGCATGAATACCGCCAATGTCTGGTTCGCCCAGCCGAAATATCGCCAGATGACATTGAAACCATCCTCATCTGCAATGTTGTACCAGAGCAGGAATCCTGCGATGATGAACAGAGGAATACTGATAATCAACCTGTTGCGGATAGGTTTCTGTGTCAGGTGCAGGAAATCGGCGACAATGAGCCTTGCACTTCGGAATGCCGTATCACCACTCGTAATCGGTGCAGCCACGACTCCGAGCACAGCCAGAATGCCACCGATTATGCCAAGCCAATTCTCGGAGACCTTGACCACGACGTCCGGCGCAGAAGCAGCAAGTGACGCTCCGGTTTCCGCAGCTCCCCCGTCGAAGAAAAACCAGGAAGAGACTGTAGCCCAGATCAATGCGACGATTCCTTCAGTTATCATTGCGCCGTAGAACACCGGCCGTCCGAGTTTCTCATCGGACACGCATCTTGCCATCAACGGACTCTGCGTGGCATGGAATCCACTGACCGCCCCGCATGCGATGGTAATGAAAAGACAAGGAAAAACAGGCTGTCCCTTGATAAGTCCTTCAGCCTCACCGAGATTTCCGAGTCCGTCCCAGATTTCAGGAAGCGACGGCCATTTCACGAAGAGGCAAACCATGAGTGCTGCCGCCATAAATATCAATGCCACAGCGAATAACGGATAAATCCTGCCAATGATCTTGTCAATCGGCAACAGCGTTGCGAAAAGATAATAGAGAAAAATCACGCCTACCCAAAGCATTATCGCCAATTTGCTGCCGTCCCCGGCGATGTCGCCGAGAATCAATGCCGGACTGAACACGAAAACAGTTCCGACTAGCATGAGGACAATAATGGAAAATGCCAATATGAATGTCCGTGTACCCTTTCCCAGATACTTTCCGACCAGGTCCGGAAGGCCTGCTCCATCATTCCGGATGGACAGCATACCTGTCATGTAATCATGGACAGCCCCGGCGAAAATACAGCCCAATACTATCCACAGATACGATGCCGGGCCGAATTTGGCCCCCATGATGGCACCGAAGATCGGGCCGGTTCCCGCAATGTTGAGAAACTGTATCATATAGACTTTCCAAGCAGGCATCGGAATGAAATCCACGCCGTCAGCGCGAGTTATCGCAGGGGTTTTCCTGGAAGAGTCGATACCGAACACTTTTTCGATTACCTTTCCATAAATGAAATAACCGACCACAAGTGCCAGAAGGCTGATAAGAAAAGAGATCATTGGTTTTCAGTTTTTCGGACTGCAAACTTACACAAAATCTCTTGAAAATGTTTCGATATCCTGACATCAATTGGTTTTCTTGTACGACATGATTGCGGACAATGTCGTGAGGGTGCCGATGCCGGCAAGGCAGGCGAGATTGGACCAGTTGTCGATGAGAGTGCCGCCTTTCAGATAGATGGAACGCATTGCGTCAGCGAAATAGCGGAGCGGATTGGCGTATGTGATGATTTCCGCCCACCTCGGCATTGAAGCGATCGGGGTGACATTGATCTGCTCTTTCGTGCGAAAATAATAGTGTTACATGGCATGAGTCACACCTGCCTGCCCGGCAATCATCGTGGTCGTCGCCCCCTTGAATCCTTTCTCCTTGAAGAGTTTGTCAGCAGCCTCCAGAATCGCCGCTTCGGTATTCTTATTGTTCTCTTTCATCGCTTTTTGGATTAACACTTTTGTTTAACAGCATTGTTAACACGGCAAATGTAACCTTTATTCCGATACGTTGTACAGAATTATCAGATTATTTTTTGTTAATTTTGCATTAACAAAAAAGCAACTGTATGCTGAACATGAAAAGCATTGACAGAAAAGTAGTTGCCACCGTGGCGGTATTCTTGCTGCTGGCGGTGGTATATTTCATTCCCAAGCCGACACTGCGCATGGCATTGCCGGAAATCGTGGTGAAATACAGGATTGTCGGCCCGCTGCTGACATTGTCATTGGCAGGAATTTTTCTCGCGCCGAGGCAGATGACTTTGGCAATGATTTTCTCGTTGTGCGGGGATTACATGGGTGCGGCCGGCAATTTCATCGGGCAGATGTCTTTCTTCGCGGCGGCTCACGCGATGCTGATTGCATTTTTCGTACAGCGGTTCCGGACTCTGCCGGCGGACTTGCAGGCGTGCCGATATCAGGAAAGTGTGCCGAACGGGGCACCAGCCCGAAAAGGAGTACGCGCCAAAGCATTGACTGTCATATGCGCAACGACGACGGCGGCAGCATTGCTGACCTTCGCATTGACCTGCATCATTCCGCACGTTCCGGCCGGCGTCACCCGCATCGGATGCGTCATTTACGCGGTTCTGATATGTTCAATGCTGGCCATGTCAATGTTGCAGCGGCATGGCTTGTTCGCGTTGGGTGCGGCGCTGTTCCTGTTCTCCGATATCATACTGTCATGGCACAGGTTCGTTTCCCCTGTGCCATACAGCAAATATTTGATAATGATTACATACTATTCCGGCCAGCTCATCCTGTGGATCACAGCTGTGACGAAAGATAAGTAACGCACTTTTTTTTGTGTACGTTACCCTCACCCTAAATCCCTCCCCTCGGGGAAGGGACTTACCCTCGCCCTCTCGGGCTCTATTGTGGCGAAAGATAAGTAAGCGGTGTTTCGCCCTTGCGAAACTTGAGTTGCTACTTTACGGTGATAGTAAAACTGGTCTTCAGCTCGCCGTTTCCATATTTGTAAAGCACATTGACTTTGGTTGTGCCCTTTTTACCGTGAAGAGCTATATCGAAATTGGACTTAATCGTGGCTACCTCCGGGTCTGAATAACTGAATGAAAGCTTGCTATAGTCCAATTCGAAATTGGCATCAATGTTACTCTTGATATTAATCAGTTTAGACATTGGTAATATCGTATACGAATTAGTCTTCATCGAAAGCTTGACATTATCGACTTGTACGGTACAGTTTGCAAATTTCCCGGCCAACAAAGCACGTATATCGGCAGTTCCCGCAGCCACGGCCGTAACTTTTCCGGTCTGGTCAACGGTAGCTACCCCTTCATTGTTGCTTATCCATTTGATGTTCTGATCAGTGGCATTGCTTGGCTGCACATGCGCCCTAAGGGTATACGTATTTCCTACAGGCAACAGCAGCGATGACTGCTCAAAAGCGATTCCGGTCACAGGAACTTCCTTTTTCTCTACAGTGATGTCACATGACGCGCTGAACTCACCGTCTTCGGTCTTTACTGTAACCGTGGCCTTTCCTGCCTTTCTTGCCTCCACATAACCCGTGCTGCCGCCCGGTGCACTGGTCACGCAGACAATATCAAGATCAGTGGTCCACCATTCCACATTTTTATTGGTCGCATTTGCAGGCTCTACCGTAGCTGTAAGTGTTCCTTTATCCCCCTCACGAAGTGTCATAGACGCAGCACTCAACTTGACGTCCGTCACAGCGATGACCTTCTTTTTCACAGTCACCTCACATGACGCACTGAATCCGCCGTCATTGGTCTTCACGGTTATCGTCGCCTTTCCTTCCCCGACAGCAGTCACGAGGCCCTCCTGACTTACGGTAGCCACACTTTCATTACCGCTTTCCCACACGACACTCTTGTCAGTGGCATTTTCCGGTGTCACTGCCACTGCCAGCTTCTCCTCTTCACCTTCCACGAGAGTCAGTTCGGTCTTGCCCAATACGGCACCCGTCACAGCGATGACCTTCTTGTTCACAGTCACTTCGCATGACGCACTGAATCCGCCGTCATTGGTCTTCACGGTTATCGTCGCCTTTCCTTCCCCGACAGCAGTCACGAGTCCCTCCTGACTTACGGTAGCCGCACTTTCATTACCGCTTTCCCACACGACACTCTTGTCAGTAGCATTTTCCGGCATCACGGTAGCAACCAGGGTCTCAGTCTCTCCTTCAATGAGAGTGGTCGAGGTCTTGTTCAATCCGACTTCTGTCACCGATACGCTTTTATCCTTTTCCTTTTTGCAGGAATAGGTGGCAATCAATGAAACACTCAAGAGGATTGTAAATAGTGCAATTAATCTTCGTTTCATGGTTATCTAGATTTTTGATTTTGCCAAATTTATGACTATCAGCCAAGTAATCCAAACAATTTCTCTAGGTAATTTTACCTATTTTATGCGGTTCCACGGGCATTTTCCGAATTTTTTGCACAAACCTTGGAGAATTATTACTGGAACCGCGTGGCAAACGGCTGACAACAGACATTAGGAGGGGGCGCATTGGGCGAGGGGCGTTGACCTAGAACACATTGGTCGGGGAACGTTGTTCGAGTGCTCTTTGTTCGGGCGGTCTTTAGCCGGTGGCACCCTGCCCAGAGGCATTTTGTTCCGCGAAAACGTTTTAGATGGAACAAAGTATTATTTTTGAGGCCGATTGTTCCATCTAAATCGGTTTAGTGGAACCAAATCATGACTCCCCGCCAGAATACAATGATTCCCCGCCAGAAAATCTCGACGAGCATCACTTCTTCGCCGTCAAAGGAAATATCGCATTCACTTCTGCAGAAGTCAGATTCAGCACTCGCCTTATCTGCTCATTCGACGAGCGGAACTCGAAACGAAGCCGCCTGGCAAAATCATACTTCTGCGTCTTGCTCAAATCCCGCAACGAATTCACATTATAGTCACTCTTCAGGAACCTCATCACCTGAGAAACAAGTTCCGTATCCGTAAGATACTCACCATCATTAAGTTCCACTGCAAGTTCACCATACGCCTCGACATTCTTGCTCACCATGTAGAAGTAATGGTGAGCATCCCGATACAACGACATGCCCAGTTCCAGATTGCAATATGAGGATGGGGTTACATACCCGTCGATGATCTGATATTTCTCCGGAAGAATCCCTGCACGTCCTCGGAACAAGCGACGCCTTTCATTGACATTGAGAAAGGCATCTGCTCGATCGGCTCCGGCACCACCAAAATAATACTTCCCCGTACCCCACGGATAAGAGAATGGCGTATAATTTCTATCCGCCACATATCCATTGCGATTCACATACACGATTGTGTTGCGCAACGACTGCAGCGAGTCAATTTCCTTGTACCGTGCCGTGAAAGACGAAGGTATCTCTTTGCAGGTCAATGTTTTTGCACATCTTCGCAGTCGCTTATCCAGAAATGCAAAGAACATTCTGGCCGATGATTCTTCACCTGATACGACGATATGCAAGTGATTGCTCATAACCTCGAAAGCGAGAATCTCCACGCCGTCCGAAGCCATTGACGCCTGACAGATCAAGTTCATTGCGAAGACATAATCTTCTTTGACTCCAAACAAAACCGGTGTCTCAAGTCCTGGCGTATAGATATGCCAATAAGGACCGCCATGAAAAAACTGCGATTCGCAGTATGCTTCCAAATCTCTATAGTTGCTCATAAGTTAATAATTATATTATCCAAAGTTTCGCAAGTTGTCAGCCTTAGGCATTTGGTCCTGCGAAAACGTTTTAAGCGGAACAAAACCCTTTGCGCGCCCCATTTTGTTCCAAATAAATCGTTTTCCCGGAACAAAAACTCCGCATAAGCAAGAATCCGTTTTGTTTCCAGGCACCGCTCCTGCCAAGAACCGCCGCCTAAAACAAAAAAACGAGTCCGGAGAAAAAAATCCCTGACTCGTTACTAAAATATCTTGCTGAGGCAAATATAGGAAATTTCCCTGAGATTTCCGACTACCCATTCAACTTCTTCGCAATCTTAGGTATCAATGTCACATCGGCGGGAAGCCAGTCCACAGAGTTCAACTGCGTAGATGTCAACCATTTGGCAGCCTCATGCTCAAGCAAATGCGGACTACCGCCAGCAAACGTACAGGCATAACACTTCATTGACAAATGGAACGTCGGATAATCATACTCTATAGTATCAAGCAACTCGCCGACATTGATCTCGACCTCAAGTTCCTCCCGAATCTCACGCCGCAATGCATCTTCAGGACTCTCCCCCTCTTCGACCTTACCGCCGGGAAATTCCCAGCCGTCCTTGAACTCCCCGTATCCACGCTGCGTGGCGAACACCTTGCCATTCTTGAAAATCACAGCGGCAACCACATTTATCGTTTTCATTATCAATATATTACAAAAATCAATTACACATTCTCCGACGTCAGATAATCATAAAGATTCTTCTCCACCGGAGTCTTCAACTTATACTCAATCTCCACCGCAGAAACATCCGTATTAGGCATCACGAACTCCTCCAGAAGTCCATCAGGCTCATGATGAATCCGACCAAGATAATAAAATTCCTTCGATTCCTTGTCATCCTTGTTCTTACGGACGAACAAATACATCTTCACGCCATTGCACTCACTATCCGCAGCCATCCTGACGTCAGAAGACGCCAACGTCCTCTTGCTCTTGGAAATAGCCACCAAAGTACTCGGGTCCACAAATCTGTCCTCATAACGTATGGTATCATTGATTTCCAATGACTTGTCATAATTCACGAAAACCGGATAAGTCTTCGTCTCCGCATCAAACTTGTAACCGCCGACATTGAGAGCAACCTCATTCTTCTTCCAGTTCAAAAGCCTGAAGACATCCTCATAAGTATATTTCTTCCCCACAACAAATTCACTATCAGACTTATAACAAGCCTCATAACGACCTCTGGCAAAGTCCAGAACCTCAGCCAGCGCCGACCTGAAATCCGGATTGGCCAATGCGGAGCGCATCATGGCCGAAACCCTATAAGCGCCTTCTTGTTCTTCCATCAGGACGCAGTCGCGGAAACGCTTTCCTGCAGAACCGCAGTCATAATACTCTCCTGTCATTTGCCCTATCACATTGCGCACCGCATGCTCCCCGCAATGCAACCCGTTGTCCAGCATTGACCTCTCCCACATTGCGACGACATCAGCATCAGGCGAAGCGGCGGACAGGACTTCAAGCATCAGCACTTCATTGAGCCTCTTTCCGGACGCGTATTTCTGGGTCACGAACTCCAGGATATGATTTTCCCCCTGCGAAAGCGTCTCCGACAAATCGTCGAAAGCCACCAGAAATCCATGATAAGATGCCATCTTCTGATTCCGGAATGCCCCATCCATATACGAAATAATCCGCAACGGATCCATCTCGCCATATTTGTCGAAATCGGTCAATGTCGGCCTTCGTCCAAGTTTGACCTTGAACTGACGATAACTGTCAATGATTATCTTCTTGGTATTGATACGCGCGGCATCAATGGACTCGAAAATACGTTTCCGCGTCACCGCATCGAAATATATCGTCGATGCCCCTTTGATGACATTATTTCCCTCTATCAAGTATCGCCGGACATTATCTTTATTCCCCGTTCTATCTCCGGACAACGCAATAGGAATCAGATAGTTATTGTCATAATTGGCAATAAAGTCCAGCACCACCACATACTCTTTTCCTTTCGCTTTACGCAATCCCCTGCCCAGCTGCTGAACGAAAATTATCGCAGATTCCGTCGGACGGAGCATGATGACCTGATTGATTTCCGGAATATCGACACCCTCATTGAAAATATCGACCGTGAAAATATAATCAAGAACCTTCCCCGAATCGGCCGCCAGCATCTCCACCGCCTTACGGCGTGCAGCTTCACTGTCGCTTCCGGTCAATGCCACCGTCCGGTACTTGCGGCCGCTGTTTTTCTTGTCAATGCTGTTGAACATGGCGGACAAAGTTTCGGCTTCAGACCTTCTGCTACAGAAGACCACCCCCTTGACTCTTTCACCGCTAAACCCATAATACTCAGCTACATCAATGATGTTTTTAACCCTTTCTCCAGATGTCAGGTCATTGAAATCATTGACATCAACCTGGCTTCCGTTGACTTTCAGGTCCTGGATTCCGAAATAGTGGAAAGGGCAGAGCAAGTCATTTTCCAACGCGGTCTGGAGCCTGATTTCGCACGCAATATTATGGTCGAAAAGGCTATACACATCGAAGCCGTCGGTCCTGTCCGGCGAGGCCGACATGCCAAGCAGGAATTGCGGAGTGAAATAATCGATAATTTTCTGATAACTCTCTGAACCTGACCGATGACACTCATCCAAGATAATGACTGAAAACTCATCCGGCACGAAATTCCGGGTCCTGAAATCATCTTTCGCCATCATGTTCATAGTGGCAAATACCATATCCGCCGACTTTATCATTGACATGTCCTGCGAATTTCCGGACAACTGAGCCGTTCGGAAGACATTGCCCATAACCGTGCGATAGCTTTTCTCTGCCTGGACATTGATCATTTCACGATGCGACATGAACAGCACCTTTTTTTTCGTCACTAAATTGCCGGCAAACATTTCCCGGACGGCAAATGCGGAAGCATATGTTTTTCCCGTTCCTGTGGCTGATACCAGAAGTGCCCGTTTCTGTCCCGACAAAATCAATCGTCTGACTTCGGCCATGAACTCCCTCTGCATCGTATTCGGCTCAATGACACGGGAATATGACAGGTCCAATTTGGAGACTATCTTGTTCAGAGCGGCTTTCTGCGCCCTGAATTCCTGAAATTGCCGAGTATATTCTTCCCGGTATTGAGTATAATCAACAGAACTATCCCAGACATTATTGAATTCATTTTCAATGTCTTTCGCATATTGTCCCTCAGCCGTGGCAATCACCTTGGTATTCCACTCGAAGTTCCTGGTTATAGCATTCTGTGTAAGGTTCGAACTGCCGACAATGATTCTGATATCGTCACCATTATGGAAGAGATAACCCTTGGTATGAAAACCGATTGAATCAGTACGGAACATCCTGACTTCCAGATTCTTGAGCCCTGACAAAGTATCCAATGCCACAGGGTCGCTGAACATGAGATAGTCCGTGGTCAATATCTTGCCGGGTACATTCTTCGCTTCCAGTTCTTTCAGCACGCCCTGCAACGGGGTTATGCCGCCTTTAGTGATGAAAGCCACTGACATCAGCATTGACGAACACTCCCGCAATTCGCCTTCAATTTCGGTCAAGACCTTGTTGCCGTTCGCGTTCGAGATGAACTGCGGCGTAAATGACGGCTCGGCATTCACTGATGAGTCAATGAACGCCCTTTTGTATCCGTCTACGAGTTTTGAATTAGGATTTTCTTCCATGTGGCTTGACAATGTTATTGGGAATTGCTAATTTAGTGAAACTGCACTTGTTGATGCATCCGACATTGTGCTGAGGAGATTGGAGGAGTATTATGAATTATGGATACATCAGAGTAAGCAGCGACAAGCAGACTGTCGAGAATCAGCGTTTCGAGATTCTCCGGTTTTGTGAAGGACAGGGCATCTCCATAGACGGCTGGATCGAGGAGACCATAAGCGGCACCAAGGATTGGTCCGTCCGGCGCCTCGGCAAGCTTCTCAAAAAGGTGAAAAGCGGTGATCTCATCATCTGTTCCGAGCTTTCGCGTCTCGGCCGTAACTTGTTCATGATCATGGAGATTCTCAATATCTGCATGATGCGTGGCTGCCGCGTCTGGACGATCAAAGACAACTACCGCCTCGGCGATGACATTCCCAGCAAAGTTCTCGCATTCGCGTTCGGTCTCTCCGCCGAAATCGAGCGCAACCTCATCAGCCAGCGCACCAAGGAAGCTCTCGCCCGCAAAAAGGCCGAGGGCGTAATTCTCGGTCGCCCGACAGGTTCGGTCAATGCCCTTGAAAGGTTGAAGCTCTACCATAAAAAGGATTATATTATGTCAATGCTCGATTCCGGCAAGTCCTATCGCCGCATAGCTTCCGACTGCCACGTCGACCGCAAGACTCTCATGCGTTTCCTCGCCCGCCTCGGGTGGATAAAGGGTCAATAAATGTCAACCGTTTATTTGGCATAATATCTTGCTTTCTTTTAACCATGTAAATTTACGGCCTTTTTCAGAATTTCGCAACCATATTGCCTGATTCATCCCGGGTATGGAATTCAGTTTTGTTCCAAGAAAACGTTTTAGACGGAACAAAGGACCTCAATTTTCAGGTTTGGTACCAGGAAAACGTTTTAAATGGTACAAAACTCACCGCTCAAACTAATTTGTAGACAAAAGACGTCTAGCATTTTGCTCTATCGGCGCCACTCAAAGCCCTCTGGCGTCAGTCCCGCCACCAACCATCAATCCCGCCACACCATCCACAACGAATCCGATAACCCTGGTTGACATTTATTGACCTATTTGCCGGGATAGGAGGATTTCATTACGCGTTCAATAGCATTGGAGCTAAATGCGTATTCGCCAGTGAATGGGACAAGAACGCAAGAATAACTTATGAGGAAAATTTCAAAGAAATTGATCCGACTTTATTCGTAAAGAACACTTCTGGAGAATACCTCTATTTCAATGGGGATATCAATGATGCTGATCCTGATAATATTCCAGATTTCGACATTTTGTGTGCCGGTTTCCCCTGCCAGCCATTTTCAATTGCCGGTCTAAGAAAAGGTTTCGAAGACACTAGAGGAACATTGTTTTTTAATATAGCCAACATCGTAAAACATAAGACATTACGGCATAAAAAACCCAGTGTTCTTTTGCTCGAAAATGTAAAAGGGTTAAAAAATCATATGCATGGAGAGACTTTCGACACACTGTTAAATGTTCTCCAAAACGACCTAGGCTATGAAACGAGAACATTGGTCCTAAACGCAAAATATTTTGGCGTTCCGCAAAATAGAGAGCGTCTATTCTTCGTTTGCTGGGACAAACATCAGATTAACGTTGATGATTTCAAGTTCCCACTCGGACTGGATATCAACCTAAAGCCAATTTTCGATAAAAAAGAACTTGACAACTGTATCCCCACCAAAGTAAGCGACATTTTTGAGCCCAAAGCATCTTTGCCTGAAAAAATGACAATTAGCGACAGAATGTGGACTGGGCACAAAGCCAGAAAAGAACGAAACAGGTTGAGTGGTAAAGGGTTTGGATATTCCTTGTTCAACGACGACAGCATATACTGTAGCACCATCTCTGCCAGATACTGGAAAGACGGCAGTGAAATTCTTATTGATCAATCAAATATCGGTAAAAACCCAAGACGTCTCACACCTGTTGAAGCAGGACGTCTACAGGGTTACAAGATTATTGGAAACGGTTGGGAGAATAACAATGCCGCTAATAATCAGAACAATAGAAAAGAACTGCCAGAAATGCGTATTGTCGTCTCACCAAAAGAAGCCTATCACCAATTTGGGAACAGTGTTGCCGTGCCAGTAGTAAGAACTTTAGCATCAGAAATCTATAATCAGCTCATATCGCATGTTACAAAACCTGAATGAAATAGTTACTCCGATAAAGAAACAGTTGGAAAGGTTCAATTCACTTGACTGCGAACTACCTGAGATGTTTAAAACAGTTGTACATCATATCGGTAGCAATGTCATAACATATGGCAAATATAATTCTTGTGCAACCAATGCAATTGGACAAAGGATCTTCATCAGCAATACATGGTTTTATATTGCAGCGATTCTCGCTCCACTTTACACTCCATTTCATGACTACAGAAATGCCCTACGCGACATCGTAGATGACAGATTTCTGAAAGAAAAGGACTCTGAGCACATTATTTCACTTATAAATTCTCGTGAAGATATTGATAATAATGACAAAGAATCTCTAATCAGATTTGCTACAGATCAACAATGGTGGAATGGAGGTATGTCTTCAACTGGTAAAACATTAGACAGAAACGACTGCCTAGCATCATCAATTTTGGCTATTGCTAATGTCGTCAATGCTTCACAGGGTTTTATCGTAGATATCTGGAAATTTTTTGGCGAGCATCCCGAAATAGTTACTCTACTCGACACTAATACAGATTGTCCTAAGGTTTTGCCCCTCCAACAAATCTACTTCGGGAATCCGGGAAGCGGAAAATCATATATGATAGACAAAGAGACTGCTGGGCAGAAAGTTTTTCGCACCACATTCCACCCCGACTCTGACTATTCGACATTTGTCGGAACGTACAAGCCGGAAAGCGAGGACTCAAACATACAATATACGTTTGTTCCTCAGACATTTACCAATGCCTATATAGAATCATATAAAGATCTCGAAACGCCGGTTTATCTCATCATTGAAGAAATCAACCGCGGCAATTGTGCTCAGATATTCGGAGATTTATTCCAGCTGCTGGACCGCGGAATGGACGGATATTCGGAATACCCTATCAATGCCGACAAAGACTTGCGCGACTATATCAAACGGGAATTGACAATGTACCACGGCATGAATCAGAACATATATCCTGAAGGAATCAAGGACGGAAAACTCCGACTTCCTCCGAATCTGCACATTCTTGCCACCATGAATACCTCCGACCAGTCACTTTTTCCGATGGACAGCGCATTCAAGAGACGTTGGGACTGGAAATATGTACCGATACAATATTGCGGAGCATCCTCGGACGATTTCATAATAAAAATCGGTGATAAGGAATTCAGATGGATTGATTTCTTGAAAGCCGTGAACGACAAGATAAGGCGCACAACTGAATCTGAAGACAAGCAACTTGGGAACTACTTCATAAAATCAAACATCAATGAAGAGGAATTCAAGAGTAAAGTGATGTTTTATCTCTGGAGTGAAGTATGTAAAGATGAATACCTTACCGAACAAAACTTCATGAGATCAATGACAAAAGACGGAATAGGAAAAATTGATTCCGAAAAGCCGTCTGACGAAATATTCAGAGCGAATCTCAGTGAATACGAAACCGAAGAATTCTCTTTCAATGACTTGTTCTCAGAAAGAGGAACCGACCTTTTGCTTGGCTTCATGTACAGCATGAATGTACTACCCCTCTGAAAGAAAAACAAATGATCATCCTGTTTGAAAATGCGACTTACAATGCCTCTTTTATAAAGGAATTGAACATGCCTGCCGGTTGTTACTCGACTCCGACAGATAATCAGGCACGTATCAATTGTGTCGGATATTTCTTCTCCACCAGCAAATCAGACGCGGTTTTCATTCTACCCAAAGTTTTTCTCAAAGCATCAAAATCCGGCTTATCTGCTTTTGGGACATACAACATTGACGATTTCACAAATTATCCATTTCCGAAGAATGTCAATGAAAATAGTGTCCTGACAGATAACGTTTTCAACATATCATTCTGGATATACTTGGCAATAAAGCGGTTCCAAAGAGAACATCCGGATTCTGGAATAATCCTTGATGGCCGGCAGACACTTAACATAACATCGCGGAAAGGCACAAGCACCTGCACGCTCATTGATGTCATACTTTCACTCATAGACTTTCACAAGAAACACCAGACGCTCCTCACATATTACAGTCTGATTTCACACAGCGGTAAGGATAGGATTCATTGGACAAAAACCATAAATCATTCACAGCCATACATTGTAGGCAACCAACCTTTTTACCTTGACCCGCTTAGACACGACAAACAGATAGATTACAACGAACAGCTGATTTCCCTCTTTTATTCGGTGCTTAACTATTTAAATAACAGCTTCAAGATCGACGCGACACCAACATTGTCATACCGGATAATTCCCCAGAAAAAGATAAGGTCAATGATCGCATCCGGGAAGGGCACACGGCTTCTGAAATCCATAAGAAAACGATATTTCAAGGATGAGTTCGTATTACTCTGGAATCTGTTATACACATTTTTCGCACATTGCCAGAACGTCAAGTCAAAGAATTCATCAGAAGAAGCCTTGATAGCCAAAGACTTCAACATAGTATTCGAAGCCATGACCGACAGTCTCGTCAGCGATCCGGAAAACAGTCTGCCAAGGGGAATTCGTGAGCAGAGAGACGGCAAAATCATTGACCATATATATTTGGACAAAGCTCCTTTTGGAACTGGAAAAATCTACTACATCGGCGACAGCAAATACTACTTGGACAGCAATTCCATAACAGGCGAATCAATATATAAGCAATACACATATGCACGAAATGTCATTCAAGAGTGCATCAATCTATATTACCGGGAACCTGAAGAATATACCAGACATGGACTTGCATATAGAGACCCGATAACTGAAGGATACTGCCCCACCCCGAACTTTTTCATTCGAGGTAAATATTTCGCAGAAAACGACAATCCATTCAGCACGACAGAATTGCATATCAACAGATTAGGCTTCAACAAAAAACGGGACATGCAGTTTCAGTTTCCAGGCAGGCTTTTCGACAGAGACACATTGATACTCATGACGTTCGAGGTTAATTTCATGTATATCTTACATGCTTTCGCCACAGGAAATGACGTTTCAAATGCAAGAGCCGCTTTGCGTTCACACTTCAGGAAAGGATTCATGGAAACTCTAGAGTCACTATACGAAATAAAGCCGCTTGAGAACGTTTCCGCGAAATTCGTAACTCAGAATTTTCACGAATTCAATGGTAAAGTATTCTATGACAATGCCAATAAAAGATTTATATCAGCCTCTCCGCGATTGCCGATATCGTCGGGACGCGGCCACGGGGATTTTTGTAACTAACTGATAATCAGATACCATTTTAACAGTAGCGTGGAAACGCAGACTTTTTTTGGCCACGTTTCCACGCCCTGTTTTATAACTCATTGAAAATCAACGTCTCCAGAAACGAGGCGTGGCCGCGTCCCGCCGTTAAAACATAGACATGCAACAACCCCCACGCGGCGAAGCCCGGACGGGGGTGGCGGCTCTGGAGGCATGGTCGCCCATGACCTTGTGAATGGGTGGCAGGCGGCAGCCTGACGGGATGAGCGAAGTGAACCTCCAGAGGTGCCACCCCCGCCGGGGCGCGTTTCCGTCAACCAGCACTGAACAAGTTGGCATGGAACCTGGACCCGCATTTTTTGCATTACCTACTGATTATTAACCAGTTACAACCATCCATCACAAGAAACAGTCATGCCAACTCCCATGTTTTTTCATGAGACTTGGCATGGGTATTTTTCACAACTCACTGACACACTGCCATTTAGCCAAACACCATCCTGCCAACTTGTTCAGAAATCAAGCACATGGGGACACGTATTGCGCAGATAGGCCATATGGAAATGGCTTCCGGCATGACCACTGGGAAGGGATACGGGAAAACATTGCAAGCATCGTGGAAAAATATGGAAGAAAGTGGAAGAAATTGTAAAAGTTTCATTATATTTGCGGCAAAGCGTGAAAACTGATTGTTAATTTTGCAATGACCACATTTATCGGCGAATACATAGCAAAGGCTGACGACAAAGGAAGACTTGTTTTTCCTTCGGCGTTCAAGGCTGTCATGCCGGTAGATGGCGACATGCGATTCGTTCTGAAGAAGGACATCTTCGAGGACTGCCTCGAAATGTACACCTTCGAGGAATGGGAACGGCAGAGCAGTGAGGTCAAAACCCGTCTTAATTTTTTCAACAGGGAACACGCAGCTTTCTGGAGGGAATACATGAGAGACCGAGCAGTCGTCGAACCCGACGGCAAACTCGGAAGAATCTCCATTCCGAAGAAACTCCTGGAAGCAATAGGTGTAACTAAAGAAGTAGTGTTCTCTGGCAACGATTACAAAATCGAGATCTGGGCTAAGGAGAAATTCGAAGCAAGCAGGATTTCGAATGAGGAATACATCGCACTGGCCGGAAAACTCTCTCAGTAGAGACGGAGGGTGCAATGTCAGAATATCATACGCCAGTACTTCTGGACGAAAGCGTTTCAGCTTTAATTACCAATCCATCAGGAATTTACATTGATGCCACATTCGGAGGCGGTGGACACACCGCTGAGATTCTTTCACGCTTGTCTCCTGCGGGAAAGGTCATCGCCTTCGATCGTGACAGCGACGCCATAAACAACAGGATCGATGATCCGAGACTCATCCTTATCAGAGCAGATTTCAGATACATACACAACTTCGTGATGCTGGAAACATTGAAAGGAACTGTCGGGAACTACAGCGGTGGCGACCTCAATGCGGAAGCCAAAGTGGACGGCGTACTCGCGGACCTGGGCGTTTCATCGCACCAGTTCGACACCGCCGACAGAGGATTCTCATTCAGGTTCGATGCCCCGCTCGACATGAGGATGAACAAGGAAGCCGGCACCACGGCGGCGGACATCGTCAACACCTATACGCAAAACGAATTGGAAAAAATCCTCAGGATCTACGGAGAAGTGGACAATGCCCGGAAGCTGGCGCAGCTGATTGTCAATGCCCGTGCGACGGGAGAAATCAAGACCACCGGAGAACTGGACAATGCCATGGCGCCTGCACTGCCTGACTTCGCAAGCCACAAGATATTGGCGAAAATCTATCAGGCATTGAGAATCGAAGTCAACCACGAGATGAGGTCGCTGGAAAAATTCCTGGAAGGCGCGGCAGCATCACTGAAAGAAGGAGGACGGCTGTCCGTGATAACCTACCACTCACTGGAAGACAGGATGGTGAAGAACTTCATCAAGGCCGGAAACATCCACGGAGAAGTCCAGAAAGACTTCTACGGAAACGTGATATGCCCGCTTAAAGCATTGACACGCAAGCCGGTACTGCCGCAGGAAAGCGAGATTGCAGCGAACACGAGGGCAAGGAGCGCGAAACTCAGAGTCGCGGAAAAGGAGGCGGAAAATGAATCTTAAGGCAGCCGGCGCATCAATAAAAAATGCGTTCAATGCATTCCTCAGAGGGGAATTGCTGATGAGACTGGGATGTGACAGATTCTTCCCCCACATTCTGTACACGTTCCTGCTGTTCTGGATAGGAATCCTCCTGAACATCATGGTGGAAAACACCATGAGCAAGGTCGAGAAGAACAAGGAAATCCTGACGGACCTGAAGATATACCATACGGAAAAGACCGTGCAGATGGCCGGCATGAGAAGGATAACGAAAACCGACAAGATGCTGGAAAACAAGGGTTCCAGGGTGACCTTCCCGACAAAACCTGCCACAAGGATAGACGCCAAGGAATAAATTAAACATAACGTGGACGAGAACAAGGACATACGAGGCAAGAACAAGGAAAGCAAGATAGTGTGGTTCATCTATCTTGCATTCATCGTGTGCGCATGTGTCGTGCTGGTACGGATCGTCTACATCAAGTGCTGCTTCCGCGACAGCGACCCGTATCTGAAATATTACACAGCCCGAAGCAGCAAGGTAAGACTGGCACCGATAAGAGGCAACATCATCAGTTCTGACGGAAGGCTTCTCGCCATCTCCACACCTATGTACCAGATATTTATGGACTGCGCCGTGAGGAAAAGCGAATTCGCCTCCCTGTCGAAAAAAGGCAAAGAGAAAGAAGAAGAGTGGAAAGACAAGGCACGCGAACTGGCAGGCGGACTCTCCTCGATATACGGCAAATCCAGGGACTATTGGTATACCTATATAATAGATGGAAGGAAACGCGGCGCCAGACACGCTAAAATCGGTGGCGTAATCGACCACGAGACACTCCAGAAAGTAAAGGCATTGCCGCTGTTCAAGGAAGGAGCGAACAAAGGCGGCATCATCGTGGAACGCATTGATACAAGGCAATATCCTTACGGCTCGCTCGCCAGACGAACCATCGGCTACGTGAAGGACAACAGCAGGTCGAACGGAAACAATGCCATCGGACTGGAAGGTTCATTCGACTATATCCTGCATGGAACGGAGGGCTACGAGTGGACACGCAGAAGCGACAAGAAAAGAATCGTGAACAGGGACAGCACCTGGCGCGCCGCAGAAGACGGAAAGGACATCCGGACCACCCTCGACATTGACATTCAAGACATTGCAGACAATGCGCTGCGCAAGAACATTGCCGACAATGAAAGAATCGAAGGCGGATGCGTCATCGTGATGGACGTGAAGACCGGAGCGATCCGCGCGATGGTCAACCTCCTGAGAGACGGCACCACCGGAGGACTGGGCGAGGTCTACAACATGGCGGTGGGACGCGCCGGCGAACCCGGCTCCGTTTTCAAGACAGCCACGCTCATGAGCCTCCTGGAAGACGGAAAAGTGAGGATGTCAGACAATATACCGACGAATCACGGACGACTCAAATACTTCAAGCCGGACGAGCACATCCCGACGTATGAGAAGAGGTATCAGACCGACAAGATTTCCATAATCCACGGATATGCGATTTCGTCCAACTACGTATTCAGAAAACTCGCCGTCGACCATTATGGCGATAACCCGCAAAGATTTCTGGACAACCTCTACATGTACAAGCTCGGCGAAGCGTATGACATTGACCTCAAAGGATTTACAACACCGGTTCTGCCATCGCCTTCATCCAAGACATGGAGCGCGACAGACCTGGGGTCATTGGCCATCGGATACACCTCGGCGGAAACGCCGCTGCACATCCTGACATTCTACAACGCCATCGCGAACAAGGGCAGGATGATGAAACCCTACCTGGTCGAAGACATTGAAGTAAACGGCATCGTGAAAGAAAAACGCGGTCCTTCAGTCCTGAACGGCTCCATCTGTTCGAGAGCCACGGCAGACAGCCTTACCCGGGGATTGATGGAGATTACCGAAACCGGAACCGCCGCTACAAGACTGAAAAACGCCAAACTGAAAGTCGCAGGCAAGACCGGAACCGCGAGAATCATACAGGACCCGAAAGACGCAATGAGGGGCGACCCGTACAGAGACAAGAACGGATTGACGAAATACCAGGCGACCTTTGTCGGATTTTTCCCGGCAGAACAGCCTAAATATTCCATAATCACGGTCATCTACTCGAATCCGAGCAGGGAAATTTTCTTCGGAGGAACCACACCTGCCATGACATGCAGGGAAATCGTGGACAAGATTTACGCCCTGGACACAAGCTACGGCGACATGCTGGAAAGCAAGGGCCGGATGCCGGACATGACAGCCGAGACCCCGACAACATCCAGAAACGGCAAAGTGCCGGGAGTCAAGGGATTAGGACTGATGGACGCGATATATGCAATAGAAAATGACGGATATAAATGCATCTACTCCGGAGTCGGGCACGTAGTAAGCCAGAGCCCGGCGGCAGGGACAAGACTTGCCGAAGGCGGATGCGTAACAATACAGTTGAAATAAGATGAAACTTGAGAATATCATAAAGAATTGCGGCACGGTCACCACGACAGGCAATCTGACGATGGAGGTCAACGGCCTCACGAGCGACTCCCGAAAAGTCGTTCCGGGAACAATGTTCATCGCAGTGAAAGGCTTCGCCGGCGACGGCCACAAGTTCATTTCCTCCGCACTCGCGAAAGGGGCTGCCGCCATCATGTACGAAGACCCGCAAGAGCTTGAGGCTCAGGTCAATGCTGCCAGACAGGAAGGCATTGTCATTGCTGACGGAGCAGCGTTCGTGCAGGTGGAGAATTCACGTCACGCAGAAGCGATGGCAGCTGCTGATTTCTACGGCAATCCGTCTCACGAACTGACATTGGTCGGCATTACCGGAACCAACGGGAAGACCACCACAGTAACATTGCTCTACAACCTCTTCAGGGGGCTGGGATATCAGTGCGGACTGCTTTCCACGATAGCCAACTACGTGGGAGACAAGCGATTGGAGACTACCAACACTACTGCAGATCCGATTACCATCAACTCCCTGCTCAGGCAGATGGCAGACGAAGGATGCGAGTATTGCTTCATGGAGGTAAGTTCCATCGGAATGGAGCAGGAGCGCGTAACCGGACTGAAATTCAAGGCCGGAATATTCTCGAATCTCACACACGACCATCTGGATTACCACAAGACATTTGCAGAGTATCTCAGATGCAAGAAACTGTTCTTCGACACACTCCCTGCCGACGCATACGCCATCACCAACATTGACGACAAGAACGGTATGGTAATGGTGCAGAACACGAAAGCCAAGGTCGTAACTTACTCATGCAGAAGCATTGCCGACCACACATGCAAAATTGTGGAGGAAAGTTTCGAGGGAATGCAGCTGCGGATTGACGGCAAGGAAATCTGGACAAGACTGATCGGACAGCACAATGCCTACAACCTCCTGGCAATCTACACCACCGCGATCCTGATAGGCGCGGACCAGGACGAGACATTGGTACAGCTCAGCCTGCTGGAATCGGCAAGAGGACGTCTGGAGACATTGCACGGGCCGAAAGGCATCTCAGTGATAATCGATTACGCACATACGCCAGACGCATTGGAGAACGTATTGAAAACGCTCCGCGACATCGGACAGGAAAAGCATATCATCTGCTTGTTCGGATGCGGCGGCGACAGGGACAAGACCAAGCGTCCTGAGATGGCGGCTGTGGCGGAGAAATACGCGGACAGAATATTCGTCACATCGGACAACAGCCGTACGGAGAACACGGAAGACATCATGAACGACATCCGCAAAGGATTCAGCACCAGCGGATTGGCGAAATCATTGTTCATTGCCGACCGCAAGGAAGCGATACGAACAGCGATAACATTGGCACCCGCCGGAGCGGTAATCCTGCTCGCCGGAAAGGGACATGAAACATATCAGATAATAGGCACGGAGCACAGACATTTCGACGAGCGCGAAATCGTATGCGACGTATTCAAATCAATGGAGGGACAGGCATGATCTACCATCTATTCCAATTGCTTTCGGACTACGACATCCCGGGACAGAGGCTAATGGGCTATCTGTCGTTCAGGGCAATGCTTGCGAGCGTCACAGCCATGTTGATTTCGTTCTTCGCAGGACGCAAGATCATCCATTGGCTCCAGAAAAAGCAGATCGGCGAGACAATCCGCGACCTCGGACTGGAGGGGCAGATGCAGAAGAAAGGCACTCCGACAATGGGAGGAGTCATCATCCTGCTTGCCATCGGCGTATCGGCACTGCTCTTCTGCGACCTGACCAATATTTATACGCAGCTGCTGATACTCACCACTTTCTGGTGCGGCGGAATCGGATTCGCAGACGACTACATCAAGGTCTTCAAGCATAACAAGGAAGGCATGAGCGAAAGGGGCAAGCTGATTCTCCAGATCGTGCTCGGTTTCATCGTAGGACTGACCGTATGTTTCAACAATGACATAGTAGTCAGGGAGAAAGTCAAGGTGGAGACAGCGGAGAACGGCACCACTTACCTGCCTCAGGGAAGCGACGATCTGGATGTGGACAGCGAGACCATCGTGCACAAGAGCGGCTGGAAAATGGAGAACATCGTGAAGAGCACGAAGACGACATTGCCGTTCATAAAGAACCATGAGCTTGACTACAAATGGTTTTCACCTTTCCACGGAAAGATGGGGTGGTATTTCAAATGGGCCGTCTACGTATTGATGATAGTCATTGTCATAACCGCCTGCTCGAACGGCACGAACCTTACGGACGGCATGGACGGACTGGCAGCCGGAACTTCGGCGATAGTGGGAACGGTAATCGGCATCCTGGCGTGGCTGAGCGGCAACCTCATCAACTCGGAGTACCTGAATATCATGTACATACCGGGAACCGGAGAGGTGGCGGTGTTCATGTCGGTGTTCGTGGGAGCATTGCTCGGATTCCTATGGTACAATTCGTATCCGGCGCAGGTTTTCATGGGTGATACCGGAAGTCTGGCAATCGGAGGCATCATCGGCGTGAGTGCGATATTGATAAGGAAGGAGCTGCTGCTGCCGATTCTTTGCGGAATTTTCTTCGTGGAGAGTTTGTCGGTGCTGATCCAGCGGTTCTATTTCAAATATACGAGGAAGAAATACGGCACGGGACAGAGGATATTCAGGATGGCTCCGCTTCATCACCACTACCAGAAGATCGACATCCCGGCGAAAATCAAGTGGCCGTCGCATCCGGTCCCTGAAGCGAAAATCGTGACCCGCTTCTGGCTGGTAGGCCTAATCCTCGCCGTCGCGACATTGGCATTACTAAAGATAAGGTAGCACCAACCGCGACCGAAGGGAAGCGAAATCGCCCCTGGGGGCAGTCCGGAAGGACGGGGGTACGAAGCGAACTATTCGCCGGCACCCAACCCCGAACATTGAGATAACAACAGCAACAGAAATTTTAGATATAATATGAACAAAAACAAGCGAATAGTTGTACTTGGCGGAGGCGAAAGCGGCGCGGGCGCTGCTGTCCTCGCGAAAGTGAAAGGATTCGACGTTTTTCTTTCTGACAGAGGAGAAATCGCCGCAGAACACGCTGCACTCCTGAAAAAATGGGACATTCCATACGAAGAAGGGCATCATACTGAAGAACTTATACTGAACGCGGACGAAATCATCAAGAGCCCTGGCATCCCGTCCACAGCCCCGATGATACAGAAAATCGAAGCGAACGGCATACACATCATATCGGAAATCGAATTCGCAGGACGTTATGACAATGCGAAGAAAATCTGCATAACCGGAAGCAACGGCAAGACCACCACGACATCATTGATATACTATCTACTGAAAGAAGCAGGCCTCAACGTGGGACTCGGCGGCAACATCGGAAAGAGCTACGCATACCAGGTCGCTACGGAGCATTTCGACTATTATGTATTGGAAATCAGCAGCTTCCAGCTGGACAACTGCTACGACTTCCGACCGGACATCGCCATCATCACGAACATCACCCCGGACCACCTCGACCGCTACGGCTACGAGATGGAGAACTACGTGAAAGCGAAATTCAGAATCGCCAGGAACCTCCGTCCGGAAGACTGCTTCATCTTCGACTCCGATGACGAAATCACCATCAACCACCTCGACAAGATCGTGATGGAAGCCAAGAAACTCCCTTTCACACAGAAAGACAAGGTCGAGCAAGGTGCATACCTCGAAGACGACAAGATCATCGTGAAATACGACCAGGACGAATGCGACATCTACCTTAAAGAACTCGCACTCGGCGGCAAGCACAACATCTACAACTCCATGGCGGCAGCCCTCGCGGCCAAAGCCAGCGGCATCGACAACGCCGTCATCCGCAACTCACTGGAGACCTTCCAGCCTATCGAACACAGGCTCGAACCGGTCCTCAGCGTCGGAGGAGTACTTTATATCAATGATTCCAAGGCGACCAATGTCGACGCTGCCTGGTACGCGCTGGAATGCCAGAGCAAGCCGGTCGTGTGGATCGTAGGCGGAACCGACAAGGGCAACGACTACAGCGTCATGAACGACCTCGTAAAAGAAAAAGTAAAGGCTATCGTATGCCTGGGCGTGGACAACAAGAAGATACACGAAGCATTCGAAAGCATTGTAGGAAAGGAAAACATGAAAGATACGCTCTCGGCTGAAGAAGCAGTGAAAGCATCGGCGGCATTTGCAAAAGACGGCGATGTCGTGCTGCTCAGCCCTTGCTGCGCAAGCTTCGACCTCTTCAAATGTTACGAAGACCGCGGAGAGCAATTCAAGGCAGCCGTAAGAAACCTCTAGGAGACAAATATGAGCACAAAAGCGAAGAAAACCGGATTCTGGAATATGCTGGACAGGCTGGAAGGAGACAAGATCATCTGGATGATTGTCTTCTTCCTCATCATATTCTCAATTCTGGCAGTTTCATCCTCGACCTCCCTGCTGGCGATACAGCAGAAGAGTTCAAGACTGTCGTTTGCCATGGAACAAATCCTCATGGCAGCCGTCGGCCTGGGAATAATCGCAGGATTGTGCAAAATCGGCAAGATCGGCGTCTTCCGGTTCTTCTCGCAAGGGTTCTTCGTCCTGTCGTTCCTGTTGCTGGCATTTCTGGCGTCCCACTTCACCAAGATACCGTTTTTCAGGCCCGTGTGCATCAACCAGGCCTGGCGGTGCATCAGCGTCTTCGGATTTCAGCTGCATGTCTTCGAGTTCGTCAAAGTATTCATGGTCATGTACATAGCCTGGGCCATGGACGCATTGAAGACCAACAGGACGCCATTGGCCGACAAACTTGCGAAGAAACCTCACCTGGAATTCATGGCGAAGAAAGAAGCCAAGGTCTGCTTCTATGTCCTCTTCCCTATCGCCATCATCACATTGCTCATCGCACTCGGAAGCAACTCCAGCGCCATGTTCATAGGACTAGTCATGGTGGTGACGGCATTGGTCGGCGGACTTGACCTCAAATACATCATATACATGCTGCTTCTGGGAATCGTGTGCGTAGGTTTAATCTTCGGCGTTTACAAGATCAGCGACGGCAAAGTATTCGGACGACTCGAACTAATCGTGCACCGCGTTCAGCTGGCATCGGCTGACCCTCTGGAACGTCTCCACGCTGAAAAGCCGGGTACTCTCAAATTTCAGAAAATTCTGGACGAGACCATGCAGCCGGTCAGCGCGAAAGTAGCCGTAAGCGAAGGCGGATTCTTCGGAAAGGGACCGGGCAACAGCACCCAGAGATATGTGGTCTCCGTCATGTATGAGGACTATATCTTCAGCTTCATTGTCGAAGAATACGGCATGATCGGCGCCCTGGTGATACTGATATTGTACGGAAGCCTCCTCGCCAGAGGCTCGATAATAGTCAGGAACTGCGACAACCACTACGCGAAGACAATGATTGCCGGACTGGTTCTGCTCGTATCGGGACAAGCATTGATGCATATTCTTATCAATGTGGATTTATTCCCGCTGACAGGCCAGACACTGCCGATGATAAGCCACGGAAACTCATCATTCCTGGCATTCAGCCTCGTTTTCGGCGTATTGTTGTCAGTCAGCAAGATGGCACAGAAGAAAATCGAGCAGGAAACAGCCGCCGCCGCTCCGATTTTCGTCACGGAAGATGAAGTCAAGGACGGCCTGGATGATCTGGACCAGCTCGAAAGCAGCGAAATCCAGTAAAATGATATTATTATGGAAAAGCACAAAGCATTGAGAATCATCATAAGCGGAGGCGGTACGGGAGGGCACATCTTCCCGGCCATATCCATTGCGAACAAGATGAAGGAACTCAACCCCGACAGCGAAATCCTGTTCGTGGGCGCTGAAGGCAAGATGGAGATGGAAAAGGTACCGGCAGCGGGCTACAAGATCGTAGGCCTGCCGATTGTCGGACTGCAGCGCCAGCTGAATCTCCACAATATCATCAACGACCTCAAAGCCCCGTTCAAGGTATTGAAGAGCATACGCATGGCGGGCAAGCTGATAAGCGAATTCAAGCCGGACATCGCAATCGGCGTGGGAGGATATGCGAGCGCTCCCCTTCTGTGGGCTGCCGAACGCAAGGGAATCCCGACATTGATACAGGAACAGAACGGGTTCGCGGGCCTCACCAACAAGATTCTCGGCAAGAAGGCCGGATGCATCTGCGTGGCATACGAAGGCATGGAACGGTTCTTCCCGGCAGACAAAATCGTGATGACGGGCAACCCGATAAGGAAGGAAATCGTCCCTGCCACACCGGAAATGCGCAAGGAAGGCATTGAATACTACGGACTTGCAGACGACAAACGTCATATTCTGGTCACCGGCGGAAGTCTCGGCAGCGGGACATTGAACAAGGCCATGAGAAAATGGATCGAAGACGGATGTCCGGGCGGAGAAAACATCGAAATCCTGTGGCAGTGCGGCAAGTATTACAAGGCCGGCACCGATGAATTCATGGCGAAGGCAAAAGCCGAAGGACTCGGCGGCAACACATTGAAATTCATACACTACAGCGATTTCATCGGCAGGATGGACCTGGCCTACGCGATGGCTGACGTCGTGATTTCCAGGTCGGGCGCAAGCACGGTTTCGGAGCTCTGCGCAGCGCACAAGGCCGCCGTTTTCGTACCGTCGCCGAACGTCGCGGAAGACCACCAGACGCACAACGCGATGGCGCTCGTAAGGAAGGATGCGGCAATGCTCGTGAAGGACGCCGAGGCCCCGGAGAAGCTGCTCGCCGCCGCCATAAGCCTTGTCAATGACAATGAACGTCTGGAGTCAATGCAGAAGAACATTGCGAAGCTGGCATTGACCAATGCAGCAGGAGACATTGCGGAATATGCATATAAATTGATTGAAAAACAGTAAAGATGGCAACTACATATAAGAACGTATACTTCATAGGTATAGGCGGCATCGGCATGAGCGCGATTGCCAGATACTTCAAGTTCAATGGACTGAATGTCTCCGGATATGACAAGACGGAATCCGAACTGACGGACACGCTCCAGAAGCAAGGCATTGACGTCCACTATGAAGACAATGTGGATTTCATCCCGAAGGATGTGGAAAACACCCTCGTGGTCTACACCCCGGCCATTCCGCACGACATGGGCGAGCTCGTCTATGTTCAGGAGCATGGTTACAAGGTATTGAAACGCTCCAAGATACTAGGTGAAATCACTGACGGCGAGCGCTGTCTGGCCGTAGCCGGAACTCATGGCAAGACCACCACAAGTACATTGACAGCACACATATTGACGGAAAGCGGCGGAGGCTGCTCGGCATTCCTGGGCGGAATTTCGAAGAACTACGGCACGAATCTGCTTATGAGCCACAGCAATGCGGTCGTGGCGGAAGCCGACGAGTTCGACAGGTCATTCCTCCAGCTGCACCCGGAAATCGCTGTCATCACGGCAATTGACGCCGACCATCTGGACATCTACGGCGACATCAGCCACGTGCTGGAAGCCTTCAAGGCGTTCGCGTCGCAGGTCCACGGCACGGTCATCACCAAGCTCGGACTCGACATCACCGAGGAAGACACGAAGGCGAAAATCCTGAGATATCATTACAATGACAGCCGCGCCGATTTCTACGCAAGGAATCCGCATCCGGACAGTCTCGGCTACTTCAGCTTCGACCTCGTCTACCCTGGCGGCGTGATAGAAAACGTGAAATGCGGGACACCGGGATGGGTCAATGTCGAGAACAGCGTGGCGGCAGCGGCAATCTGCCTCACCTACGGCGTAAATCCCGAGGCCATCAGGCACGCCATAGGGACATTCCAGGGAGTGAAACGCAGACTGGACATCCATCTGAACACCGAAAAGATTTCATACATAGACGATTACGCACATCATCCGAAGGAATTGGCGACGGCGATCAGTTCCATGAGGGACATTTTCCCGGGCAGGAAACTGACGGCCATATTCCAGCCGCACCTCTACACCAGGACGAGGGATTTCGCGGAAGGATTCGCCGAGGCTCTGAGCAAGGTGGACAAACTGATTCTTCTGGACATCTACCCTGCCCGCGAGGAACCGATACCGGGCGTGACATCGGAAATCATTTACGACAAGGTCACAACTCCGGAGAAAGTCCTGCTGAAGAAGGAGGAACTCATGGGCTACCTGGAGAAAGAGCCTGTGGACGTGCTGGTCACATTCGGTGCAGGCAACATTGACAGATTCATCGAACCTATAGAAGACATGCTGAAGAAGCGTGTCGGCGAATAATGAAATTGAAAGGCATCTGGAAATATATCATTGCTGTTCTGATATTTACGCTGACGACAGTGATGCTCGCAGTACTCGGCCACAAAGCGAAAGCCGAGTACAAGGAGGTCACGTGCTCCGGCATCAAGGTGGAAATCGCAGAACAGGACGGCCTCAACTTCGTCACGGTCGGGGACGTGAAGGAATATATTGCCGGAGGCTATGGCAACTGCTCGGGAAAACGGCTGGAAGAAATCGACCTGGCGAGGATAGAGGAAATACTGGACGGGAAGAGCGCCATATTGAAGAGCGAGGCCTATACCACACGGGACGGTATCCTGCATATCATTATCACACAGCGGGTTCCTGTGGTAAGACTGGTTTCAGGACGCGACGGATGGTATGCTGATTCAGAAGGCTATCTGTTCCCTCTCCAGAAGAACTACACCTCCAGGGTGCCGATTGTGGACGGTTCGATTCCGCTGAACATAAAGAGCGGATTCAAGGGGACGCCGGCGACCGCTGCCGAAAGACAATGGCTCGGAGGCATTCTAGACCTGGTGGATTTCCTGTCGAGGAACCGCAGATGGGATGACGCGATAGCGCAGATCCATGTCAATGGGAACGGCCACGTAATCATTGTCCCGAGAAAGGGGCGCGAGAAATTTTACATGGGCAGGCCGGAAGAGTTCGAGAAAAAATTCGCGAAAATTGAAAATTATTATAGATACATCGTACCGGAGAAGGGACAGGATGCATATTCCTATGTCAATGTCAGCTTCGACGGACAGATAGTTTGCAGAAAATAGATATGAGTGGAAATTCAAGTGAGAGATTTGTAGCTGCGGTCGATTTCGGAACGAAGACGACCGCTCTCGCTGTCGCAAGAATAGAAGGGAACAACACCCAGATAGTGTTCTACAAGACAGCTCCGTCAGCGGGCATATTGCATAGCGCGATAGCCGGCGTAACCAAGGTGGAGGCAGTCCTGAAAGGGCTCATTGATGAAGCGGAAAAGGACCTGAACATAAAAATCAGCCAGATAGTGACGGGACTCCCCCGCTGCTTCATCAGGCAGCAGGACGCCACAGGGACATTGCCGCGAAACAACCCGGACGATTGCATTTCCGAGGAGGAAATCGACACATTGAAGTCGCTGGCCCAGGAATCGGACCAGAACAACGACTCGACCGAAATGATTTACGGGGTGATCGCGCAGTCATTCTCGACAGGTGACTATTTCCAGCTCATCGAGAATGACGTCATCGGCATGACCGGTGAGGAACTTACAGGACATTTCAAGGTCTTCATCGGACCGAAGAGGCCGATTTCCAGCATGACCAAGGTTTTCAATGACCTGGGCATTGCGGTATGCCGCACATATTTCACACCTGTCGCCACCGCGAAGGCTGTCCTGACCGAGGAAGAAAAGAGCAACGGCGTGGCACTCATTGACTTGGGCGCAGGCACCACGTCTGTCAGCATTTTCTCGAAGAAGGTGCTTGCCGCATACGGAGCCATTCCGTTCGGTGGAAACACGGTGACCGGTGACATCAGGAACGAAGGCGGCATTTCCGAAGACATGGCGGAGAACATCAAGGTCGCATTCGGCGGCTGCATGCCTGAGAAGCTCCTGAATTTCGGCGAGAAAATCATCCAGATAGAGACCGAGGACATGAGCGCATACAAGCAGATTCCGGTGACATATCTGGCGGAAATCATCACTGCCAGGATGAAGGAAATCCTGGACGCAATGCTCTGGTACATACAGGAAAGCGGACTTGCGAACGAATTGCGCAAAGGCATTGTCATAACCGGCGGAGGTTCGGAGATGCTGAACATCGCGAATTACATAAAGGAGCTTTCGGGGTACAATGTACGCGTGGCTTATCCGCGTCACGGGTTCGTGGCGGCAGGTGCCGAGAACATCCTGCGGACGGATGCGGCGACCATCGCGGGTCTCATCCTCAGCGGCAGGGATGACAATGTGAACTGCTGCATCGAGAATGAGGGCGGCGCCACCAGTCCGGGCATAGAGAAACCTGCGGAACAGGAACCGGATGAAGTCGAAGAAACCGTGGAGGTTCCGGAAGAACCGAAAGAGGAACCTGCAGAAAAGCCGAAAAAGGAACCTGCCGAAGAGCCGAAAAAGGAGCCTGAGAAGAAGCCTGAGCCTGAGAAGAAAAAGAAAGAGAAGAGGCCATTTATCTGGACTATTCTGGGCAAGGCGGGCAAGGCCATCAATGACGTATACGAGAATGCTACCAACGAAATGAACGACGAGAAATTATGACAGACATATTGACAAACATAGATATCGTTACGCCGTCCGACTGGACACCGGAAAATTCCATCATCAAGGTGATCGGTGTGGGAGGCGGTGGCTGCAATGCTGTTACCTACATGTACAACCAGCATATCCAGGGGTGCAGTTTCATCGTGTGCAACACTGATTCACAGGCACTTCAGAGCAGCAATGTCCCTACGAAGATCAGCCTGGGCGACGGACTCGGAGCCGGCACGAAACCTGGCAAGGCCAGAAACGCGGCATTGGAATCACAGGATGTAATCGCGGAGAAGGTGCTGGACTGCGGCACCAAGATGCTGTTCATCACTGCGGGTCTGGGCGGCGGAACCGGAACCGGAGCATCCCCTGTCATCGCCAAGATGGCGAAGGACCGAGGAATCCTGACCGTGGGCGTGGTGACGATTCCGTTCGAAGAAGAAGGAAGGCAGGCATTGGCGAAAGCCAGCGACGGCATACACGAACTGGAGAAAAACGTGGACAGCCTCCTGATAATCAACAACCAGAAGCTCTACGAATACTTCGGCAAGATGCTGCTCCAGGACGCATGGCCGAAAGCCGACGAGGTGCTCGCGACCGCCGTCAGGGGCATCATCGAAATCATCAAAAAGCCGGGTTACATCAATGTCGATTTTCAGGATGTCATCACGATGATGAAAAACAGCGGAATGGCGCTGATGGGCTGCGGCACGGGAACGGGCAAGGACAGGATCAAGAATGCCGTGAAAGAGGCACTCGAATCCCCTCTGCTCAATGATTTCGACCTCAAGACCGCCAAGAACCTGCTCATAAACATCACTGTGGGAAAGACCAATGAGGGTCTCACGATGGAGGACCTCGGGGAAATAAGCAAATTGATTTCCTCATATACCGGAACGGTGGACAAGTCGAAGCGCGGACTTATCTGGGACGACAACCCGGAATGCGGCGACACGATACATATAACCATCATTGCCACAGGCTTCCAGGCGGATATTTCGCAGCTTACGGGCAATGATTTCGGCAAGCTCATCATCATAAACAAGGATACGGTGTTCGATGACGATTACCGGACGAGAATCGGTGAGGTGCCGCAGCCGGATGAGGCCGTAATCAACAAGATCGGGTACAACACCATAGAGAACGTGCCGCATTTCCATTATGACAGCAAGCCGGCGCTGGTGGTGACCAGCCGTACCGACATGAGCCAGATAGAGAATGTGGCGGCAATCCGCAGATGCACACGTAAAGTCGTAGAAGATAAAGGATATTAGAGAGATTTTACGTATTTTTGTTGGTTGGAAAGACATTGAAAACGATAATGGAAAGAAAGACTAGAGTTAGATTTGCGCCGTCACCTACCGGACCGCTCCACATGGGCGGTGTCAGGACTGCGCTTTACAATTACCTGTTCGCCAAGCAGAACGGCGGAGATTTCATCATCAGAATCGAAGATACCGACTCCCACAGATTCGTCCCGGGAGCGGAGAAATATATCATTGAAGCACTTGAATGGTGCGGCATCCATCCTGACGAGGGCGTGGACGAGAACGGCAATGTAGTGGAGACTCCGTCAGAGAGACATCCCCATGCGCCGTACCGCCAGTCACAGAGAAAGGGCATCTACCGCAAATTCGCTGACCAGCTCATCGAAAACGGATATGCTTATTATGCGTTCGACACGGCTGAGGAACTGGATGCGAAACGCGCCGAGGCAGAGGCTGCCGGCAACACATTCATCTACAACCAGGAGACCCGCATGGAACTGCGCAACTCCCTGACATTGCCGGAAGACGAGGTCAAGAAGCTGTTGGAGACCACCGACTGCTGGACCATCCGCTTCAAGATGCCCAAGGACACGGTTGTCAAGATGGACGACCTTATCCGCGGACACATCGAGGTAAACACGGATACATTGGACGACAAGGTGCTCTGGAAAAGAGCTGACGAGCTGCCGACATACCATCTGGCAAACATTGTGGATGACCACCTTATGGAAATCACGGAGGTAATCCGCGGTGAGGAATGGCTGCCGTCATTGCCGCTCCACTATATGCTCTACAAGGCTTTCGGCTGGGAGGAGACCATGCCGCGTTTCGCGCATCTTTCCCTGCTTCTGAAACCGGACGGCAAGGGCAAGCTCAGCAAGCGCGACGGCGACCGTCTCGGCTTTCCGGTTTTCCCGCTCAGGTGGGTCAATGCAGAAGGCGAGGTGTCCCACGGCTATCGTGAGGACGGATATTTCCCGGAGGCATTCGTGAACATGCTGGCAATGCTTGGCTGGAATCCGGGCAACGACCAGGAAATCTTCAGCATCGAAGAACTGGTAAAAGCCTTCTCGCTGGACCGCGTCATCAAGTCGGGAGCCCGTTTCAACCCTGAAAAGGCGAAGTGGTACAACAAGGAGTATCTCCGCATGAAGTCGGACGACGAGCTTGTGGACCTGTTCATTCCGGTATTGGAAAGCCATGGAATCCAGACAGTTGACTGCCCTGCATGCGCATTGGCGGCAGGTGCTTCATTCGCAGGAAAGGGCGTGGATTTCAAGAACCATATCGTAACCAGGGAATATGTGCACGATGTAGTGGCATTCGTGAAGGAAAGGGCTTCATTCGTGAAGGACATCTGGCTGAATGCTTCATGCCTTTTCGTATCGCCTGTGGAGTATGAGCAGTTCGGCGTGAAGGCAGGTGCTGCGGCAGAGGCTGCGAAACCTGTTGACCCAAGACGTGCCGCCGATCCTCGTGCCAAGGTATTTGATGACAGTCTTACCGCACCGTTCCTGGCGAAGGATGCAGACAAGTTCTGGAAAGCCGAGGGCTATCAGCCTGCATATCAGGTAGCTGAACATGTATGCGGCTTCGACGGGGCATTCACGAAGGAAAACATTGAACCGTATCTGGAGGATTATATCCGCGAGCAGGGCTGGCCGATGGGAAAGGTGATGAACTGCATCAGGCTTGCGATAACCGGCGCGGCGAGCGGTCTTGGAATCGCTGATATCCTGTCGTTTATCGGCAAGGATGAATTCGCGGCACGCATGAACTATGCGGGCGAACGTCTCGGAAGGGAATAACACATAATATTGATGCTATGAAAATTGGTATTTGCAGCGATCACGCTGGTTTCGAGTACAAGAGCAAACTCATTCCATATCTCGAAAAAATGGGATATGAGGTGGAAGATTTCGGTACACATTCTACCGAAAGCATGGATTATCCGGATGTGGCACATCCGCTCGCCATCGCCGTGGAAAGCGGCAAGGTGGACTGCGGAATCGCAATGTGCGGCACCGGCAACGGCATGGCCATGACGCTGAACAAGCATCAGGGCATCCGTGCGGGACTGGCATGGGGCACGGAAATCGGCAAACTTGTGAAAGCGCACAACAATGCCAATGTTCTCGTGATGCCGGCGCGTTTCATTTCTTACAAGATGGTGCAGGAGATTACCAAGGTCTGGCTTGAGACACCGTTCGAGGGCGGAAGACATGAAAGGCGAATTGAAAAGATTCCTTGCAAGTAGAGAATGGCATTGATTTTAAGCAACGGAAATATTAGAGAACTGGTCCTCTCCGGAAATATCGATGATTATCCGGAGGGGATTATTCTTCCTGTGGACAAGCCTTACAGGTGGACGTCCGCAGATGTGATACGCAAGCTGAAGTTCTGCGCCTGCAGGCATTTCCACAAGAAAAACCTGAAGGTCGGTCATGCGGGGACATTGGATCCGCTGGCCACAGGCGTCCTGCTGGTCTGCATCGGCAAGGCGACGCGACTGGCGGAGGAACTGCAACGTCATGAAAAAGAGTACATTGCAGGGCTGACATTCGGCGCGACCACACCGTCTTACGATTTGGAGAAGGACATTGACATGAAATATCCTGTGGACGGGGTGAGCGAGGAGAGCCTGCGCGGCGTGCTGCCGGATTTTGTCGGTGAGCAGGAGCAGGTGGCGCCGCTGTTTTCGGCGAAGTCGGTGGACGGCGTGCGTGCATACGAGCTGGCGCGTAAGGAGTGGAAGAGGATGAAGGCGGAAGGTCCGGATGCGGACGGCGCGGGGTTCGACCACTCGGCGACGGAGGCATTGAGCAAGCAGTGGATCAACATTACGGAGATAGAACTGCTGCGATTCTGCCCGGACGGATTGCCGGAGGACAGTCTGGAGATGGAGTCTTCCGCCAGAAATGCAGACGGAAGCGTAAATCACCGTAATTGCAGGATCAATGTCACTGACAACAGCGCCCTGCATCTGCCTCATGCGGACATTCGCGTGGCATGTTCCAAAGGCACCTATATCAGGGCATTGGCAAGGGATCTGGGCGAAGCGCTCGGGTCAGGCGCGCATCTGGACGGGCTGCGCAGGACCAGGACCGGAGGTTTCCGCGTCGAGGATGCATTGACGGTGAATCAGGCCGTCGACCTTTTCAATACCCGGATTTCGGAAAATGACGGGCAAGATTCATAACGACGGCGAGTTCGGGCCGGTCGTCTTGCGCAAGAATGTGCGGAGCAGAGGAATCAGCATACGTGTACGCGGCTCCGCAAACAGGGACGGGTGCCGTATTTCCGTGACATTGCCATGGAGCCTGCGTTATCAGGACGGACTCAACTATCTGGAAAAGAGACGTTCGTGGGTCAGGAACGCGTTGACTGTCCAGGACAGGAGGACAGAGGAGGCTGTGGCTGAGGGCAGAGCCGTGGGCAAGGCCGACGAGGGTCTGGTGGAGAGGCTACGGAAGGAAGCCAAGGCCATACTGCCCCGGAAGACGGCATTTTTCGCCGGACGATATGGATTCCAATATAAACGCCTGACCATCAAGCATAATTCCTCGAACTGGGGAAGCTGTTCCCGGGCGGGCAATATAAACTTGAACCTGAATCTGGTACGTCTGCCGGAGCCGTTATGCGATTATGTGATTCTTCACGAGCTATGCCATCTGAAAGAGCCGAACCACGGACCGAAATTCCATGCCATGCTGGAGCAGCTGTGCCTGGACAATCTCCGGCGTCTGGCTGCTCTCGGTTCTCCCGATGCAGTGAACTATGAGCCGTGGATACAAGAAATGCCGTCCGGTTCCAGTCCCCTGCCTCCTGTTGACAAGGTTCTCGGGCGCGAGGTCAGCAGATGGCGCATGGTGTGAGACATGGCTTTGGTGTTCGCAAAGATGTTCACAGGCTTCACTTTATATATCAATAATCTTCTTAATCTTAGTAAAAAACAGTATGGCAAACGAAATATCTACATACACCTATGAAGGAACGGAACTTCCTTTTGAGGATTGGAGCAACAAAATTCACTCCTTCAATGATCTGGCATCAATCGTCCAGACGACTCATGATGCTGCTCAATCATCAGCAATAAAGGCAATCAACCGTATGCAGACCATGCGCAACTGGCTCATCGGCTATTACATCGTTGAGTTTGAACAGCATGGCAAGGATAGAGCAGAGTATGGGGCACAACTGCTGAAGAAGTTGGAGGAAAGAGTGAATAGGAAGGGCGTAAATGTCACGCTCTTCAAAAACTCCAGAAATTTTTATCTTCACTATCCACAAATGGCAGAGAATTTAATTTCTGTAAAAAGTCCGACACTGTCGGACCAATTCAAGACTTCCGGTAAGAAAATCATTTCATCACTATCTTTCTCCCATATTGTTGAGTTGCTTACTCTTGACGACCCCCTCGCCCGCTACTTCTACGAGCAGGAGTGCATCAAGTGCACATGGTCGGTTCGCGAGCTTCGTCGTCAGATAAGTACGAACCTATATATAAGGGCAGGTATCAGCAGCAATCCAGAGAAAATGTTATCGCTGCCCTCCGTACAAGGTCACGATTCCGCAGAGTTGCAAATACGTCAACCATTCACCTTCGAGTTTCTTGGACTGAAAGCGAAGGAAATTATGGATGAGCACGACTTGGATGATGCTCTTATCACTCACCTGCAAGAGTTCATCCTCGAACTCGGCAAGGGTTTCTGTTTGGAGGCTCGTCAAAAGCGCATTATAATTGACGATGAATACTACTATCCAGACCTCGTATTCTACAACCGTATTCTGCATTGCGGCGTCATCATCGAGTTGAAGAACGAGGAGTTCTCGCATGAAAACCTCGGACAACTCAATGCGTATGTGTCACATTACAAGGAGAACGAAATGCAGCCGGGAGACAACCCGCCCGTAGGCATCTTGCTTTGTACACGTAAGGGAATAAAAATGGTGGAATATGCCCTAGCCGGGATGGACAACCAGCTCTTCGTATCTACCTATATGCTACAGTTGCCTGACAAGAAAACACTGGAGGACTTCTTGCTGAAGCAATTACAGTTGGGGGAGGAGCGTTGAAACATTTGCTTTCACCATGCTTTTCGACTTCCGACGTGCTTAAAAACGGCTGATTTACTCACGACAGCATCATTTTCGGGCACGACGTGCACGAAAAACGTTTTATTGCGCACGTCAGCAGGGGCTTTAGGTAAGCCGCTGCGGATGGTGTAAAAAAAGAGAAGGAAAAGCCTTTCACCGGAGGGAGTAATCCGCTCATGGTGAAAGGCTTGACACTTGAAGCTTATAGTAAGTTTAGGATAGTATTCTATCGCGGGACAATACAGATGTGAGTGTCACGTGCACGCTCGCCTGCATGGTCGAACTGGCCGTTGTCAGTCGGATAGTTCACCACATGGGTAGCCGGATCTCCCTGCCCCTTCACGCACATCGTGGTAGAACCGCCGCCGTCAAGATTGAGGGCATACTGAGGCTTGAACCAGTTTTTCAGGAAAATGGTCAATTCCTTGGCGGTCATACCTTCTGACTTGTCTTCACGTCTTCCGTCAACGGTAATGAGAAGGATATGACTGTCAGCGGTCTTGGCAATGGCCGTACGCGGATGACGGATGCCCTGATGGCGCAGCAGGTCCTCTGAATTGAGAGTGATGAGCTGGTCATAAGTAAGGTCAGTCTTCGCATAAACCTCGCCTACAGTCTCATTGTTGTCAATCAACATCGGCGCGCTGGAAAGGATATCCGGCTGGGTGCAGTTGTATATGCCTGCATCAGGTCTCCAGAACTCTCCGAGGATTCCGCCTGCTGTGAGTTTAGCTTTCACCGAGCCTTCAGTGAAGCAGTTGCGGATAGTTACGGTCGCAGTTCCATTCTCACCGCCGATAAGCCCGGCTGCACCGTCCTTATAAGTAGATTCAATCTGTCCGTTTACATAGCAGTTCTCTATCACGCAGTCAGGACGGCCCTGAAAGCGTAGCTGTACACTTTCCTGTAGTAGAAAACGAAGATGCGTTCGAACAGCGCAGAATCGTTTCCTCCCATGAAAACACCTATGTCTCTTCTTGTCTTTTCCACTTGCTCGTGAAACGTTTATATAATAAATACGTGCAATCTTTCGATTACACGTACAAATTTTCGGAAAAATTTTCCAAAATTATTTTACAAAGGTGTTAAACTACAGTGTCACCTTGAGTGTGGCGATTACAGGGTCGTGATCCGAAAGGAGGCCGGAGCCAGGTGATTCCCACTTTTCCTTCGTGAATTTACCCTTAGGGAATGTGAAAACGTGATCTACCCAATGAACGCCGACATGGTCGCCGACTGCGAAGAGAGGCTGGAGAACAGACTCTCTTGAAGTATTCAGGTCGCCCATCATGACTGTAGGATATGGAGGATTGGCAAGGCCGGCAAATTCTACTGACTCTGAAGCCTGACGTGTTCTCACCGATTCTGCACCCATGTGGTCGAAGTGCGAGCTTACGACACGGAGAATCTTGCTCTCGGTAGCGGAAACCGGAACGAGGATATCTGCATATCCTACACTGCGCTGGTCCGCGCCATACTGCTCAAGTTCAGGATCTGAGTTAAACTGATAATAGCCCTCTCCCTTATAGTTCTTATATGTCATCTGTCTGGAAGCCGTATTGATGATAGGCCATTTGGAAAGAATCACATTGCCATAGAATCCGTCGCCGCCTTTCGGATATGACTCGATGAAATAGCCGAACATTCCAAGTTCCTTGGCCACTTCAGCCATTTTCTCGGCACCTTCACGGCTGGTCACGGTCTCGAACTCATTGAAAGTGATGATGTCCGCATTGAAAGTCTTGATGAATTCGACATATTCATCCACCGGTACGATATTATGACCTGCGCCAATGGATTTCTCGAAAGAGCGGATATTCCAGTCTGCAAATACGATGGTCTTCTCCTGTGCTGAAACGGAAAGTGCAGAAGCGATGAGCGCAACTGATGCGATAGTACGTAATATTCTGTTCATGATATTATTTCCACATTAAGTTAATCTCATAAGAGTCGATGCCGGAAGCAACGCTCTTCTTCTCCACGCCGTTAAGCCCCCAGTAGCGGGCACCGGCAATCATATAGATGGTATATGCGGAGCCCTTGGTCACTTCTGTAACGCTATAAGCGGAATCCGCTGTCTTCACTGCGTTCTGGAGAGAAGCGAACAGCTCGTTTTTCACCGTTCCGATGGCGATGAAGTTCTTGTTCTCGTTTCTCACAGCAGTGAAAGTGCTGCTGCCGAACGCATTGACCTGAGCCTCGGTGTCGAAGCGCGCGGTATAGAACTTCATATCCACATCCACGACTTTCTTGGTTCCGTCCGCCCTGGTAATCACACCCGTAAGCGCTGCAGGGACACCCGTCATATAGGCGCCGATTCCAGATTGATGAGATTTAAGTGTACGGCTAGGATTTTTATAATAGATGCCATAGCCTCCCTGGAAGGTTTCGCCGGCCTGCTTGCCTACTGCGAAAAACGACCAGATGTTACGCTTGTAAGTCATCTTATGCACATAAGACACGCCTGCGCCGTCAGCTCTGTCGAGGAAGATGAAACCTACATCCTTCAACCCGCCGATATAGCTGTCCACAGCATTGAAATCAGCATCCGAAGTCATCAGCACGCCGTCAGAAAGACGAGTGATGAACGGCAGGATGCCGGCAGAAGTGGTAGAATTCGGCTTCGGGCCGGGTTTGTCAGGTTCATTGCTTGATCCTGAACATGAGAAAGTCATCAGAGCGGCAGAAGCCAGGAGCAACGATGACATCATCAATCCAATTTTGTTCATTGCAAATTATTTAAGTTCATTTTCAAAAACGTGGGGATGACGAAATCAGATTCAATCATCCCCGCGTCAGTCTAATCTTATAAGATATTAGTAACCGATATTCTGCTTGAGGTTAATGGTACCGTCGAAAGCCTTTACAGGAATAGGGAACACCTGGTTGATTACAGGGTCGAATGTCCTTCCTTCATCGAAGTTCTGAACGCCATCGATTACAACAGTATTGCTAGAATAATCATAATGGCTCACTACTTTCTGAGTAGGCTTTGCATAAGTTTCCTTGGCATCACCCCAGCGGATGAGGTCGATATGACGGCTAGGCATGAACTCGAAGGCAAGCTCGAGACGTCTCTGAAGTTTCAACTCTTTCCAGGAAGCGTCGTTTGTCGCAGCAAGGCCTGCTCTCTGACGGATTTTTCCGAGAAGTTCCTTTGCGGTAGCGTCACCTTCGCCGTTCAGCGCGATCATGGCCTCAGCCTTCATGAGAAGGACGTCAGCATAGCGCATCAGGCACATTCCGAGAGTATTGGAAGCATTGTCACCATTTGTATTGACTTCCTTGCCTTTACAGTCAGCCTCTCGCCAAGGAGACATGAATTTCCTGAACGTGATACCTGTTTCAGATGCGATTGTAGCATAAACATTATCGTTGTAACCACCATAAACCACATCTTTCCCCACAAATTGTATATGCTGTCCAGGATACAATATGGTAGCATCACGGCGCTGATCCTTTTCGTCATAAGCAGCCCATAGGCCATAAGTCGGCTGGAAATACCCCCACGTATTGTAAAGTCTCCATCCATCTTTCTGGAAAGACATACCATGGAACTTAGGCCCGTCCACCGCATTTCCAAAAAGGGAGAACAAATACTCTGATGAGAAGTTGTTTGCCTTGGTCCAGAGGTCAGCGAAAGGATTGGATCCTGCCGTATAAAGTTCTCGCTTGTCAGCTCCGGTTATCTGCATAACCTTGTCGCAATAATCGCTTACCTTCTTGTAATAGTCTTTGTTCCACTGTGTAGCATAGAGAGCGGCACGTGCAGCAAATGCCCAGCAAGCTGCCTTGTGAGGCTTGCCGTACTCGTTTTCCGGAATCTGCGAGAAATAAGGGAGAAGTTCCGCTGCCTTGGCCATATCCTTGATAATCTGATCATAGTTCATGATTACGGATGCAGGCCTTGGAGAATCCATGTCCACCGGCTCGGTAGTGTCGAGGATGATAGGAATACCGCCGTTAGGACCGTTGTCACCATAATAAGGTGCAATCCAGAGCATGGAGAGTCCTCTCCAGAAATATGCTGTACCTACAGTCTGGTCGATGTATTTCTTGTCCAGATTCTTCATGGTAGGAACGACCTTGATGATGTTGTTTGCCTTGGCATTGATCTGATACATCGCACCCCAGGTATCTTTCACATCACGTCCGTTGGACGGAGACATCTTGAAATCCCTAATCTGGTTCGCCTCTCCCTGAGGACGTCCTACAGTAATGTTGTCACTGCAGCATTCGAGCCACATGATACCACGTCCGGTAACACCTTCCGAGTCGTTCGACACATTGGACCAGAGAGCTGCTACAGCCCTGTCCACGTCGTCTTTTGTTTCCCATGTAGTGGATGCGCCATACTTCGTCACTTCGAGGAAGTCAGAGCAACCCGACATGATGAGGGCGGCACTTACGCTGCCTATCGTCAATAATATATTGTGTTTCATCTTTTTAGTACTATTAATCATGAATTAGAAGTTAAGGTTGACACCGAAGTTGAATGTCCTTGCTACAGGATATACGCCTCTGTCGACACCATAGTTGCCGACCTCAGGGTCGATACCTGAATAGCCAGTGATTGTGCATACATTGTCAACGCTTCCGTATACTCTGATCTTAGGAACGCTGGAATTCTTGATAGGAAGAGTATAGCCGAGGGTAATGTTCTTGAGTCTGAGGTAGTCTCCTTTCTCAAGGAAGATGTCTGAGAAATTGAAATAGTTACCGTTGGAGTCCTCTGCAATACCGAGACGAGGATATTTGCTTGAAGTAGGGTTGAAATCCCATGTATCAAGCACGGCATCCATCATATTGCCATAGCCTGCATTTCCACCGACCATAGACATCTGTTTCATTCCATTGTAAACGTAGTTTCCGCTTACGCCCTGGAACATGAATGAGAAATCAAGGCCTTTCCAGTTGAGGGAACCTCCGAATGAGAAAGTATTGACAGGAGCATAAGAACCCTTCATCACTCTGTCGGCATCGGAAATCTTACCGTCGTTGTTGGTATCCACATATTTGAGGTCACCTACCTTTGCACTCGGCTGGATAGCGTTGGATGCGCCTGTCTCAGGGTCAGTCCATACATAGTTGTCGATTTCATCCTGTGAACGGAAAATACCTGCTGTCTCATAAATTCTGAATGAGTACCAAGGATATCCTGCATCAGAGTAAAGGATTGCGGTACTGTTCAGATTAGGAGTATCGTGACGAACAGGGTCCTTTCTTACACCGTAGCTCTTCACCTTACCGTCGTTGGTAGAGAACATACCCCAAACATTGTAGTTCAATGCGCCGTGTGCAGCTGTTCCGTTGTAGTTGATGGAGAATTCCCATCCCTTGTTCTGCACGCCACCCATGTTTCCGTAAGGAGAGCTCTTCACACCGAGCTGGAGAGGAGTAGGAATCTGGTCGATAAGGTCTTTGGTTCTCTTGTTGTACCAGTCCACGCTGATTTCGAGGGCGCTGTTGAAGAAACCGAGGTCGAGACCGACACTGGTCTGCTCCGTAGTCTCCCAGCGGGCGTTCAAGTTAGGAATGGTATTGAGATAGGTACCTGTCATCTGGTTGGTCAGATCCTTACCGAAAATAATCGGCCACTCGTATGCAAGAAGCTGTGCCTCGGCTACATTCGTAGGGAAGAGGTCCACGTTGCCGACCTTACCCCAACCTGCTCTGAATTTCACGAGGTTCATGACATCCTTCACAGCCGAATTTGCGTAGAAGTGCTCTGAACTGAGTTTCCATGAGCCCGACACTGCAGGGAACCAGTCATAGTTCTTGGCTACAGGAAGCTTGGATGAAGCATCCCTACGGATAGAAGCTGTAAGGAAATATCTGTCATCATAAGAGTAGCCGACACGGCCGAGGAATGAAGCCATCGCATATTCGTAGATAGACTCACGTGGCTGTGTTGAAGACCAATCCTTGGCCTGTCCCCAAAGGAGCTGGTCCTTGTCTTCTGAAAGATAATCCCTGGTGAAGATAGCTCTTTCGTGAGTTTTCTTAAAGTCAGCTGTAAAGCCGCCCATTGCGCTGATATGGTGCTTTCCGAATACCTGGGCCCAAGAAATTGTGGTCTCGGACATCCAGTGGTTGTCACGATACAGGAACTGCTCGCGGAAGTTCTTTGCGCGTTCAAGACCTGCTTCCTTCATTACAGGATAGAATGTATCTTCCTCTGCCTGACGGAGGTCAGCGGTAAATTCAGATTTGATGGTAAGAGAAGAAATCGGTTTGATTTCAATACCGGTGGTAGAGAAAACCTTGGTCTCAGGATAGAGACGATGCATTCTCTGGAGGTCAGCTACAGGGTTGTATACGAGAGGAGTACCTGATACGCTTCCTGCGGTCCATTTAGGAGATGTACCGCCATAGTACTTTTCTCCCTTGGAATCGAGAGCAAAAGAACCGTCCTCATTGGTTTCCCACACGGTAGCCGAACGCGGATACCACATAGCAGCCATGATAGGTCCCTGATGAGAGGTATTGACATTACCCTGACCGTTTGAAACCTTTACAGAAACTCTCTCATAAAGTTTCAGCCATTTGGTAACATGCCAGTCGCTCTGGAGTTTTCCGGAGAACACCTTGCTCCAAGTATTGAGGAGAACACCCTTGTTGTCGTCGTAAGAAACGCTGAGTACACTCTGGAGCTTGTCACCGCCACCTGAAACAGAAGCTGCATAGTGCTGTCTGAAACCTCTTCTGAAGATTTCGTTCAGCCAGTCAGTATTGGTTACATTTGCCCATTGTACTGCGTAGGATCTGCTGATGTAGGCAGTGTTTTGCCTGGAGCATTCTCAATAGCCTTTGCCCATACGTCGCAGAACTGCTGAGCTGTAAGCAATGTAGGAAGGTTGGTCACCTGGTCGAAACCGAATGAAGCATTCACATCCACGTGGGTCTTGCCTGCCTGAGGTCTCTTGGTGGTGATGAGAACGACACCTGAAGAACCTACGGAAGCACCGTAGATAGCGGCAGAAGCAGCATCCTTGAGAATGGTGATGCTTTCGATATCCTCTACCATATAAGGTGCGTTAGGAACACCGTCCACCACGAAGAGGACACCGTCACCGGAGTTGACGTCACCATCATTTCCCTTGGAACCACGTCCGCGGATGGTGAATGAGGTAGAAGCCATAGGGTCACCGGATTTCTGCACGGTCACGCCCGGGAGACGTCCCTGGAGTACTGTTCCGAGGTCAGAAGAACGGCTTCTCATGATGTTATCCATCTTCACGCTGGAAACCGCCATTGAAAGGTCTTCCTTGCGCTGTGAACCGTAACCGATGGCTACGACTTCCTGAAGCATGGTAGCATCCGGTTCGAGGGTGACATTGATTTTCGCACGTCCGTTTACTGAAACAGACTGTGACTTATATCCGATGAAAGAGAATTCGAGGACGGCATTTGAATTGACGGTGATGACATACTCACCATTGATATCAGTCTGGGTACCGTCTTTCGATCCCTGTACTAGAACAGCGGCACCTGGAAGAGGTTCATTGGTATTGTCAAGTATCTTACCTGATACCGTGATCTTTTCCTGTGCCCAGGTCGGCATCGAGAGTGTCAACAAGAACACTCCAATCAGTAGAAACCGGGTCAGAAAACTGCCCTTGTTCTGTAGTGTTAGATTCATTGTCATAAATGTTATTAATTAATGAGACAAAAATACATCTTTGATTAGCGGTCACTTCGGCATTTTGCGAATATCAGTCCTCATTTTCCGCAGACTTCGCGTAATTGTAGCCTAATGACCCGTACAGTCGTTCAAAACGTTTACAATCAGTTAAGAAACGATTAATGTTCTTTTTCGAAGGAGACCATGCAGTCTCGGAAAGGGCTGCCAGTCGAGGAAGCATCATGTACTCCAATTGCGAAAGCGACGGGATATATTCCGACCACAGGTTCGCCTGGATTCCCAGGACGAGCTTCCGCTGTTCAGGTTCAAGTCCGGCATACGGATCGAAGCTGTAGACTTTTTCCAACGGAATGTAACCTCCCCACGCAAGTGGCTGTACCACAGTGGAATCGAACTGATAATAATCAAAATATGAGTAATCCGTAGGCGACATTATCACATGATTGCCGGACTGTGCAGCCTTGATGCCGCTCTGCGCCCCTCTCCAGGACATCACGATAGCGGAAGATTCCACACCGGCTTCCAGGATTTCATCCCAGCCGATGATACTGCGGCCATGCTCCGAAAGGAAGTTCTCCAGCCTCTTCACGCCATATCCCTGCAGCTGCCTGTAAGTCTCCAGCCCCTCGGCCTTCATCCTCTTCGCGCATGAAGGGCACTTCTGCCACATCTTGTCGGGACACTCGTCGCCACCTATATGTATATAAGGTGAAGGGAAAAGGTCAATGACTTCTGACAGGACATTTTCCATGAACCGGAACGTACTCTCCTTTCCGATGCAGTAAACCCTGTCATCAATATCCCAGGTCTCACGTACGCGGTACTGCTCTCCGGTACAGCTCAGCCAAGGATAGGAAGCCAAGGCTGCCACGGCATGTCCAGGGAACTCGATTTCCGGAATCACCGTAATGTGGCGCTGCGCCGCATATTCCACGATTTCGCGCACCTGGTCCTGGGTATAGAACCCGCCATAAGGTGTCTCGTCGAACGGAGTGTTTTCGTCGTATTCCCCGTTGGGATCCTTGCCGATGATGGTGCGGCGACGCATTGACCCGACCTTCGTAAGCTGCGGATAAGCATTGATTTCCAGGCGCCAGCCCTGGTCGTCGGTCAGATGCCAATGGAGATAGTTCAGCTTGTGCAATGCCATGATATCCAGCACGGTCTTCACGTCTTCCACGCTGAAGAAATGGCGCGCCACGTCCAGCATCATGCCCCGGTACCCGAATTCCGGCCAATCCTCGATATGAGTCCGTTTCAATGTCACCTCCGCCGAATCCGCCGGAACCAGCTGACGCAATGTCTGTTCAGCATAGAAAAGTCCGGCCGCATCACCTGCACATATACGGACTCCTTTTTTATCAATGTCCAAAGAATAAGAAGACGCACGCATGGTGCTGTCCAGAGAGCGCACCACATCATATTCTCCTGCACGCAAAACGACAATGGACCTTCCGGTTTCCACGACCTGAGGCTGTGGAATCACGGCTACTTCTGCAGGACAGTTCCGTCCGCAACATGCTGACAGCATCATGGCCGCAGCAATCAGAATGACGGCGCGTCGCATAATGAAGAAGCTCCAAGAATATTCATTTCCAACCTGCCGGCAGGGCAGATCTTCAGTCTTTCAATGCTTTTCGGATAAATGCATTTTCCAAGTTCCGCACGCATTGACTTTTCGAAAAGCCTCCACGCAGTGGAGATGCTTCCTCCGAAGACGATGATTTCAGGGTCGTAGGCATAGACTATCATCATTGCCAGCTGGCCCATATTGTGCCCGAACTCATCCCAGAGGGACATTGCCCCGGAATCATTGGCCAGAGCCTTTTCGGCGGCGTCCTTGCCCGTGGTGCCCTTGCCGGTGAAGAAGCGGCTGCTGCAATAGTACTCGTAGTCCTTGTCGAGGTACTGGATGCAGCCGATTTCGCCGGCACCGGTGTTGTGTCCGTTATAGATGGAACCATTGACTACCAGGCTGCTGCCCACACCGGTACCCAACGTCACGCAGACCGCTGATGAGTAGCCTCGTGCCTCTCCATAAGTCGAGACGCCGAGGGCAAAACAGTTACAGTCATTGTTTATATAAGCCGGAACGTGATATTTTTCTTCCAGGACTTCTTTCAGATGGACTTCCTTCCATGATGGAATGCCGACGACATCGTAAACGATGCCCTTTTCGGCATCCACCACGGACGGAACACCAACACCTATTGCTTTAACCTCCGTTGAGAAAAGTCTGTCTATCAGTGAACATATATGGTCAAGCACCTCATTTTCAGGCCTATCCGCACGACAAGGCTCTGAAATAAGACTGACTATCTTGCTCCCGTCCACTAGCGCGACACGTACACTGGTGCCGCCCAAATCTATCGCAATGTTCATGAATTTCCAATTATAAACCTTTATTTACGCTTGGTGATTTTGTTGTCGGAGAATTCCACCTTGTCGACTACACGTCCGTCATCCTCCAGAATCCAAGTTATGTAAGATCTGCTGCCCTCGGTCAGGTCGATGATACGGGCGCCCGGCCTGAGGTTGTTATATGTGGTATTGTCACCGGAATAGCGTCCGTAGCCAAGCGCAATTCCCTTGTCCACGACGATATAGTCGATGTCATGGTCATGTCCGACAAATGTTCCCATCACGCTTCTGCCCTCGACCATCGCAGCGAACATGCCGGTATTGATGGCGCCCGGGCACTCCCCTTCAGCCGCGCGGCCGATATGAGGATTCCGCCTGTTCTTCCACGCATCAATATACTCAGGAAGGCAGATATGGAAAAATGCCAGCGCCGGCACGGGAACTCCGCCGTTTGAAGCCGTCATTGCGGCATTCTTGCGTCTCATCCACTGGACCTGGCTGTCGTAGAACCACGCATATCCGTCAATGTCCTCGCGCGGGGAATTGCTGTGGGAATCCAGGAAATACAGAGCCGCACCCGGCTTCTTGTCCCTGCCCTTGATGGCTATCTCCATGTCAGCCAGCTCTTTGTCCTTGTTCTTCGTATTGAGGGAATATTTCGAAGCAAGCACGCAATCTGCAAGCTGCGGACGTGTCAGGTTCTGCTCGGAGTCATGGTTTCCGAACACCACCACGTAGGGCACGCCGTAAACGTCCAGCGAATCGGTCAGACGTTTCCACATCTTTTCTGCAGGAGGTCCGGTAACGACGTCGCCCGTAAATACGATAAGGTCAGGCTTTTGCGTACGGACAATACGGCTGATTCTCGGAAATGTCTTTTCCGCCTGCGCATGTCTCTCAGGTGTGCTCGGGTCCAGATGAGTATCTGTGAATTGTACGATACGGAAGCTTCCGTCCTCGTGAAATTTCAGCTCCTTCGGCTGTGCACAAGCCATCACGCCTATGCAGCCGAGCGTAAGGGCTGCCAAGAACTTTCTGTTCATAAAAAGGGTTTTAGTATTATTTCAATGTTATGGTTCCACTTTTTTCCACATTGACGGTGCGGACTTCCCCGCCCCAGCGCACAACAAGTTCGAAAGGCTTGTCGGTCTTCACGAGAATCACAGGTCTTTCATCCGCAGAAGCGCGCTTTTTCACTGTCAATGAGACTGTTCCGTCAGGTCCGAAAGGATATCTGTCAATGCCGTGTTCTTCCAGCTGCCTGACATTCCAGTCGATGCGGTTTTCCGAATAGTCGGACTTGATGCCGAGGATGTATTCTATGAAAACGGCGATCGGCGGAAGTCCTGTCCAGCCTACGAAATTCTTTCTCGCCATGAAGCCCGGCTCTAACTTTTCCGGAGCGTAATACTCCCAGAATGTGCCGGTGTCCTTCCATACTTTCAGCACGGAATTGTAATGGTTGTCAGCAATTTCGTCCGCCATTTCATAGTAGCCGTGTTTCCACAGGCCGTCGATGGTCATATAGTTGGTGCCCGGCCAGATGCCGCCCTGCCAATAACGTCCGAGAGGATTGTATTTCCTGTGGTCGGCAGAGAGGGACGGCACCCTGTGAGGGCGGTTGAACTCCGCCGTGTCTGCGAGATGCGCCACCATCCTGTCGAGTCTTTCTTTAGGAAGGACATCTGCCTGGAGAGCCCAGAAAGCGCCCACCCCCTTGGTCTGGCAGAGGCTTCCGTCATCGTACTGGTCATAGAGGAACCCGGTTTCTTCATCCCACAGATTGTCATTGACATAAGTGCGGAGGAATTTCATTTCATCTTCGAGGTCCTCGATTTCCTGCCATCTTTCGATATAGAAACCTATCTGGAGAAGGCTCTCGTCCACAAGAATCTGCTGGAGGTTGGTGTCCAGCCATATCATCTTGCCGTTCGAGAAAATCTGGTTGTACTCGTCCTTCACACGCGGCATATTGTCCATGCCGGTTCCCCAGCCGCTGGACCAATATGTGCCGTTCATCCAAGTCCGGTTCAATTTCCACCATTTCGCATAAGCACAAAGCGCCGGAAAAATCTTGTGCAGACGGTCAATGTCGCCGAACTGCCTGTAGTATGCAAGTTCCACCCATGGAAGCAAATCCGGGCCTGTCGAGGTAGGGTCGTAACGTTCGAAACAATCCGAGCCGTCGGCACGTATCTCCCTGCAGATGAAGCCGTCAGGGTGCTGTTTCGCATAGAAATTGTCCAGAGAATTCTGGAACGGGAAGAACCTGTATCCGTAGCGGGCAAACATCATCATGAACGATGTGTCCCACATGAAGATGTTGCCGTTGTAAGCCACGTCCAGATACGGTGACACGAATCCGGAATTCGGTTTCGGCTGCATGATATTGCCTACTGCGATTTCCCAGGCATGCCAATACATGTCGATGGCATCCTGGTGTCCCGCCCATTTCGGAGACGGCAGGATTTTCTGTGCATCTGCGAAGGTTCCCGGCTTGATAGTCACAGGTTTGGCTGTCCTGAACTCATTTTCCGATACGAAGATGCTCTTCACATAAGTATTCTTATACGGCAGCTTGTATGGACCGGACTTCAGGTCCTGCGCCAGAATGGAGGCACAGGAAAGAAGAAGCATTGCGGCAGCTGAAATTATCTTTTTCATCTGATGTTATTTTCTTGTGAGCGACTTGATTCTGCGGGCGATTTCGTAGTTCTCGTACACGCCGATAAAATTCTGTGAACCAGGACCATACGCGAACACAGGAAGCATTACCGGCATGTGGTCGTCGGAATTGTAGATACCCACCACGCGGCCGGTGTGCTCGTTGCCGTCGACAATCATAAGACCGCCGGTTTCGTGGTCAGCTGTAACTACGACCAATGTTTCCCCGTTCTTGTCTGCGAACTTGACGGCCTCACGTACGGCCATATCGAAGCTCAGCATTTCGATAATGGAGCCAGGAAGGCACTTGGAGTGACCTGCATAGTCGATTTTCGCGCCCTCGATGAAGAGGAAGAATCCATTTTTCGCATTGTCCTCCTGAAGTTTCTGGATTGCGGCATTGGTCGCATCGGCGAGCAGCGAGAGGTTTTTCTCCTCTGCGGCATCGCCCATCTTCTCGTCGATGCAGATGACCTTGCCTTTCTGATCGTTGATCTTGTATGTGTCAGTAATGAAGTTATAGCCGTCCTGTTTCAGTTCGGAAATGAGGTTCCTGCCGTCATGACGGATGGTAAACTGCTCGATGCCGCTTCCGCAGAGAAGGTCAAGCGGACCGTCAATCAGCTGGGCAGTAAGAATATCCGAGCTGTCACGCTCCGTGTAGTGAGCATAGAATGCGGTAGGTGTGGCATCCACGGCATTTCCGAGCGTAACCACGCCCACTTTCTTGCCCATGTCATGGAAATATTCGGAAAGCGAAGGATAAGGGACCCCGTCAACGCTCATTGAAATATGCCTGTTGCAGTGTTTCTCTCCTGTCGCCAATGCACTTCCGCCGGCAGCAGAGTCTGTGGTAAACTCATCGAGAGCATTGTTGTAGATAAGGCCTATATTCCTGAAATTGAACAATGTAAGCGCTTTCTTGTTCGCGTATGCGCCTGCTGTGATCTGGTTCAGGCCCATGCCGTCGCCCATGAGGAAAATCACGTTCTTGATTTTCTTGGCCTTGCCGTCGTTCAGGTAAGTCGGCTCATAGACCTCGATACCTTTTTCCAGACGGAGAGCATCATTGCGGAAGCCCTTGAAGTTTCTGGTGGTCTTGTCGAGTTTCTTGGTGCCGGTCACGCCGCCGTCGCTTTCCTCGAACTCGCCTATCTGGAAGTTCTTGTTGTGGAAATCAGCGAAATACGCTGCGCAAACCTCCGGATGGTCGGTATTGAAATAGTCAATGCCCATATTGTAGAAGGTGTAGTACGGTGTCGTGCCTTCCGGAGCGTTCCAGAATCGGATAGGCTTGCCCATCTTGTGCACCTTGTCTATCAATGCGCGGATGACCTCGGCGTCCTTGATGATGAGGCTGCCCTTGCCGTTCCAGATGGAGTACGCGCCGAAGTTCGTGCTGATTACGGACACGCGCGCGAGCTGTTCCGGCGTATAATCCGCGTCAATGATGCCGTCGAAACTGATGTATTCAGGATATTTGCAGAAATCTTCCGGTGCAGGGACATTGCCTGTAATCGTGATTCTTATCGCCGCAGGATTCACGGACGGGTCGAAGACGTCAGGACGGCGGGAAAGGAGCGCAATCAATGCTTCCATCGCCGGCGCGGTCTCGGATTTGAGTTCCACCATGAGCTGAAGCGGCTGTCCGTTCGCGTAAGGCTTTCCTCCGTTGCGGTCGAACATCGTCACGGCAGGCGTGTAGTACAATGCTTCGAATGTCATGTCCTGCGAGAGGTCTTCCATCTCATGTCCCACGAGCAGGGTTCCGTCTTTCAGGAACACGTCAGCCTCAATGGAGTACACATTCTGCGCGTATGCCTGCCAGAAAGGGACATTGCGTGTGTAGTCATTGTGGGAATGGATAAGTACCGGTGCCTGCGCCGAGGCTGTCAATGTCATTGCCGTGAGGCAGATGGCGGATATTAATTTCTTTATGGATATCATTGTGTCTTAAAAATTATTCATAGTAAAGAGAGGTGCGGTCAATCGGGCGGAAATCCGTTTCGCCGGAGCGTTTCCAACCCCATGTAAGTTCCTGACCTTCATAGTCTTCGAAGTAAAGCAATGTAAATTTGTGGAGTCCTTTGTCCAATGCAATGCGTCCGGTAGCCGCCACTGCAGCGTGCGAGCCGTCATTGTCCACGACCTTCCTGCCGTCGACGTAGAGTACGCTTCCGTCGTCGCTCTTGGTGACGAATTCCCATACTGCCTTTTCAGGAACGTCGATGTAACCTTCGAACTCATATCCGAAGTAGTCCTCAACGCCTGCGTCTTCAATGGAAGGTTCCGGCATGGTTCCGGTGCGTGTCACTTTGGACATGCACATTCCGGCCACGGATGCGAATCTTCCGTTGTGGAAACGGTAGCGGACTCCCTGTGCAAGTCCGGACTTCTGAACTCCCGGGATGAACTCCGCCTTTTCGGCATTGAACCTGACAGTCCTGCTCGGGCGGAAGCCTTCGCGGAAGGTCCTGGCGCTGACGATGGTGCTGGCATCGAGTCGGATCGCGCCATCGTAAAGCATTGACGATGAATCAGGTTCCGAGCCGTCGAGTGTGTACCGGATTTCGGCGTCCGGGGTGGTCGTGCCGAGGGTGAAGTCCACAGAATCGATGAAGAGGCTGAATTCCGAGGTGGTATATGGGACGGAGGCCTCTTCGCCGGCCGAGAGGGAATACGGCAGTTCGAGGTCAATGTTCTTGACAGGTTTTCTGCTCAATTCATATTCCAGGACGCCGCCTTCGAGGAGCTGCGCGTAGGTTATGAATGTGGTGGTCAGAGGACGGCCGTTAAGGGTGACTGATTTTATATATCTGTTTCGTGCCGGATTGTTCGCCTTGATAGTAAGCACTTTACCATTAGCCATAATCATTTCCGCCTCATCGAAGAGAGGGGTGGTGAGGACATATTCGCCCGTGCCGGGACATACGGAGTAGAAGCCGAGCGAGGACATTACATACCATGCCGACATCTGGCCGCAGTCTTCATTGCCGATAATGCCGTCCGGCGTGTCGTCATACATTTCGTCCAGCAGTTCGCGGGTGAGTTCCTGTGTCTTCCACGGCTGCCCGGCATAGCTGTAGAGATATGCGAAATTGTGGCTGGGCTCATTGCCGTGGGCATATTGGCCTTTGAGGCCGGAAACGTCGGAGACATCCAGCGTGAGTTCGTCGGATTCGAGGGTGAACAGGTCGTCCAATGCCTTGATGAACTGTTCCCTGCCGCCGAAGAGCTGGATAAGACCGTTCACGTCATGCGGAGCGAAGAATCTGTAGTGCCAAGGAGTGGCTTCGGTATAGTCCCTGCCGGTGGAGAAAATGTCGAACGGCGTGGTGCGGCTGCCGTCGCGGTTCTTGCCTCTGAAGAAGGATGTCGAGCCGTCGAACACGTTCACATAGTTCGTCGCCCTGCGGTAATATTCTTTCGCAATGTCTTCATGTCCAAGTTCTTCCGCCATTCTGGCAATGCACCAGTCATCGTATGCATATTCCAATGTCAATGACACGGATTCTTTCTTCACGTCGGATGGAACGAAGCCGAATTCATTGTACAGGGCCGAGCCTTTCTTGTTGATATTGGAGGAACGGACCATTGCTTTCAATGCAGCTTCCGCATCGAATCCGCGGACGCCCCTGAGGTATGCGTCGGCAATGACCGATACGGAATGGTAGCCGATCATTGTCCCGGTTTCGCCTGACCAGAGAGGCCAGATCGGGAGTTCTCCGGATGCGTCATACATTTCCATGAAGCTCAGTACCATGTCTTTCACGAATGCCGTATCTGTCAGTGTCTGAAGCGGATGCCATGCACGGAAGGTATCCCAGATGGAGAATGTGGACCAATATTTACGGCCTTCCGGCATTGTTCCGATGCTGCCGTCGTGACGGATGTATTGGCCGTTCACGTCGCTCATCACGTTAGGGGCAATCTTTGTATGGTAGAGTGCCGTGGCGAAGATTCTACGCTGTTTTTCGGTGCCGCCTTTCACGCGGATGCCTGACAGGGCTGTGCGCCAAATTTCCCCGGTCTGTTCCCTGACTTGGTCGAAGTCGAGTTCAGGGACTTCGGTGTCGAGGTTCAGTTTGGCATTTTCGATGCTGACTGCCGAGATGCCGACTGCAGCCGTCAATGTGTCCGTGTCCGGTGCAAATTCCAGAAGTGCCTGACGTTCAGCGTCATTGAAACTGATTATAGGGCGCGAGAACCTGGCGTAGAAATGGATTGTCTGGTTTTCGACCCAGCCTTGGGTGCGTCTCATGCCGCAGATTTCGGTGTCGGAGAACTGCCTCAACGAGCATTGGTCCACTTTATCATCGGACAGGGCATGATTCAGGTCAATGAGGATGTACCTGCCGCTGCCGCTATAGATGTAGCGGTGGATGCCGGCGTGCTGTGTAGCAGTGAGTTCCGCCACGAGTCCGGCTTTCGGGAGCTTCACTGCCCAATATCCCGGCTTCGCGGTTTCGTCCTTATGATTGAATGTGTAAGGGTCAATGCCATAGCGGGTTCCGCTTTTTTCCGGCGCCTCCGCCGACGGGTGGAAGAGGATGTCGGCCAGGTCGGCGCATCCGGTACCGCTCAGGTGTGTATGGGAGAATCCGATTATGGTATTGTCATCATAATGATAGCCGGAGCAGGCATCCCAGCCTTCCGTCCTGGTGTCCGGGCTCAGCTGCACCATGCCGTAAGGAGCCGCAGCTCCCGGATATGTGTGTCCGTGAAATCCTGTGCCGATCATCGGATCTGCCTCTGTGGTCTGTTGTGCGCGGCCGCATGAGACCAATGCCATGATTATGGCTAGCGGAATTATTCTTTTCATCTGAAATTACATGGTTGTATGATGCAAAATTACCGTACAAAACGTTTAACAACGCGGCATTTTGCGTATGAGACTCCTCATATCGCGCAGAATTTAGAGTAAGATTCTCATGGTACGCAAGTTTCCGGACTTGCGAGACTATCTGGCCTTGTATTCAGACGGCGACATTCCCATGATATTGCGGAATACGCGGGAAAGGTTCTTGATGTCGGTGAAACCGAATTCGAAGGCGGCATCCGATACGCTGCTGCCATCAGAGAGACGTTCAGCGACCTTTTCCACCCTGACTTTCAGCACATAATTGTATATGGAGGTCCCCATCACCTTCCTGAAGCGTTCTTCCAGAAGGCGACGTGAAAGAGGCACCTGACCGACGATGTCATCGACATTGACCTTATGGCTGATATTTTCGTGGATGTACTTGAGGACCTTGGCGATGTACGGGTCGTCATTGACGAAGATGTCGGAGGATTGGCGGGTGACGATGTACGTCGCGGGGACGGTGATGTCGTAGATTTCGGTCTGCCCGTGCTTGAGGTATTTGTCGATGTAGCGGGCGACTTCCACCCCTCCCCTTTCGACATCCTGGTTTATCGACGAAAGTTTGACGGACGAGAGGTTGCAGATTGTCTCGTCGTTATCCACGCCAAGTATTGCAATATCCTCAGGGATACGGAGTTTCTCGTGGTTTCCGGAGTGCGCCATGATTCGGCAGGACTCCGTGAGATAGTAGGCATGGTTGTCGTCGCAGGCCAGGATCGCGACCGGTTTCGGAAGGCTTTCGAGCCATTTCGCGGTGCCTTCGACGTCGTAGTTCCACATGTCGCTTTTCAGCATTTCCATGTCATAGAAGGAGTAGCCCGGGACCTTGGAGGAGATTACGTCAAGGAAGCCCTTGCGTCTGTCCTCGGACCAGTTCACGTGCTTCACGCCGTAGAATCCGAAGTTGCGGAAGCCTTTGTTGATGAAGTAGTCGGCTGCCATTTCTCCGGATTTGCGGTATTCGCCACGGATGTTCGGGATGTCGGTAAACGGGGATTTGAAATCCTGTGCCAGTACGAGGATGCCTTGTTTCGTGAAAAGGCTTACGTCATCTTGAGGGTTGAATTGTCCGATTACGGCGTCCGCGTGGTGAGTATAGGCGTATTCGACCACTGCCTTGATACCGAAGCGGTCGCGGATGGACAGCGGAAGCCGGCAGATGTTCCATGCCTCACCGACGCTCTCGGCATATCGTGCGATTCCGAGGAGCAGTCCGCGTGCATAGGCTTCCGCGAAGTCTGTCATATAGATGATGCTCGCCATTTCTTGTAATTGTCCATTGCTACGAAAAGCTGGTTACGGAAGGCGAACGGCGAGTCAATTCCCGGGAAGTCCAATGTCTGTCCGCCTGTGGTGGCGCTGAGTGTTCCATATCCGAAGATGCGGCCGCCAATGCTCTGGTGGAAGAAGATGCCTTCGCATTTGTCCAGTGCAATGTCTGATACACAGATGCTTATGAGGCCCGTCTTCAGGATGCAGCGCTTGTCGGTGATAATGAATTCCGAGGTCCATTTATAGAAGAGTATCTTCAGGAATTTTATCAATGCCCATATCAGGATGGCGAAGCCAAGGAAAATGTAGAATCCGGCGAGTTCGTCATTATCCTGATGAATATATGCGAGGGTACCGGTTTCCGGGGCCAATGCGAAGATCAGCACGACGGCTCCGACGAGCGCCAGCAGCAATGCCGGGGCGAAATACCAGGCGCTTACATATCCTTTATATAGGACGTTTTCGCCGGGCAATAGTGTTTTGGATGTGTAGCTCATTTGGTTATAAGTTTTTATACGGTTTATAATTTCGTGATGTCAATGAATCCGCCACGTTCGCGCTGTTCCTTGATCTGCGCCTCGAAAGCACGACGTTTGGAGGCATTGACCCGCCTTCTCGCGATGATGTTCGGGACGGCGACGCCGAGGGCTATGGCACCGATTATGAGGGAGGCATTGAGCCCGTTCACGCCGGCGGTGACGAAGTTGGACATTTGTTCGCCGCCGGTTCCCGGGATGGTGAAGAGGGAGAACAGGCAGCGGTACATCAGCACTCCCGGAACCATTGGAATCACGCTGGAGATGGCGATGACCTGGTGAGGGGTATGGAAGACGTGCACGGCCTTGATGCAGATTATGGAAACGAGGGCCGATCCCGCGAGTGATCCGATTATACCGCCTTGCCCGAGGCTGAACGGGCAGTACATGTCCGGCTGCAGGCTGACCAAGTTACGGGTGCAGACAGCAATGATGCCGCCTATCGCGACTACCGGAAGCAGGCGTTTCGGGATATTGAAAATCATCGAGAAACCCATGGCCGATATGGCCGCCGCCGTGGCGTACATCCAATACGGGTGTTCCGGGACCATCGGTATGGACATGATGTCGGGTGCGAAGTGGAAGGTCCAGCTGCATGCTTTCAATGCCAGCACGATACCGAATGCCATGCCGACCATCATCATGACTGTGTTTATGGCTCGTTCCATGCCGACCCGGAAATTGGTATCGAGCATGTCGTCCACGAAGTTGATGAGCGGCACGCCCGGTACAATGAAGAGGGCGCATGCGAGCAGCGGGTGGAGCGGTGTCGTGGTCCATGCCGGGAGGTATGTCGTGATCCATGCTATCAATGTGGAGACGAACGCGGCAATGGCGATGGAGAAGTATTTGTTCACGCCGAGCTTGTTGAAGTATACGCGGCAGTTGAAACCGATGAATGCGGCCAGTGATGCGTAAAGGAATGCTATCCAGTCGCAGCCGAATTGGATGCAGAATCCGCCGCAGGCCAATGCTGCCCCGGCTGATGTCACCAGCTGGTTGTAGTTTCTCGGTCTCGCAGCGATTTTTTCAAGTTCGGCTTCGTAGTCTTCCACCGAGAAGTGTCTCCTCACTGCCTTGTATGTCAGGTGGCTGATGGCTTCGATGGTGGTGAAGTTGATGCCGTCTTTCACGCGTTTCTGAAATTTCGTGAAGGAGTGTGCCTCGTCGCTGTAGTTGACCATCAATATGTTATGGTCAATGAATATGTGCAGGTTGTCTTCATTGAAGCCGAGAAACAATGCGGCCCGGACCATGTTCCGTCGTATGCGGTTCGTGTCCGCCGAGCTTTCGAGCAGCAGTTGTCCGGTGCGCAGAAGCACGTCCAGTCTTTTCCTGAGCGAGAGCAGCTGGTTGGCGTCCGTGTTCTTCTTCAGGTTGGCTTTCTGGCTTCTGACATTGTCCATTTCTATGGCGTCGCGTCGTGTTTTCGGTTGATTCTGAATCGTATCTGTCATATTTCTTTCCGCTTTTCGCAATGTTGTTATTTCTTTCGTAATGTTGTTATTCCCACAAAATTACAAGGTCTTTCGCTTTCCGCAAAATCTAAAACGGATAAGTAACATTCAAAAGGCAACATGCTCCTCCTTAGGGAATCTTTTCGGTCAACACCTCATTCTTCATCAGTCATGTGCCACCGGACATGATCTGTTTCACATCGGCCAGGCAGTCAGTTCCGGCGGAACTCACTCCGCGCTGCTTCGTTCGACCCTCCTACCGTCTCCCGCGAGAACTTGTATCCGGCAGTCACCTTCCACTTCCCGAGGCCGTGGGCTGGCCACGTCCGCCGGAACCGACCGCCTGCCCTGCTGACACTCTCTCATTTACTTGATGACTCAATGAAGTATTAACTTGGTAATCTTTGCTCGTCTTTTCGGTCTACACCTTTTTCTCCCCTGACGTGTATGTCCAGCATCATCCTCAAAAATCTTTCACAAATCTTTACCAACTTATTTTTAACACTCACTAAACGATCTCGTAGCAGCCGGAGGCGGTATATTCCGGCTGCGGTGCCACCATATGTGCATATTTCAGCACTAAAAACCGAACAAGTTGGCAGGAAAGCCATGCCACCGTTTCTCTGCTTATTTATTGTATATCAATCAATTACAAGACTTCACCCCAGGAAACCGCACTGCCAACTCCCATGTTTTTTCATGAGACTTGGCAGGCGCACGTTTCTGTAACACCATAACATTCAGCGATTTACCAAAAGCACAGCCTGCCAACTTGTTCAGAAATTCAGCAGCGAGATCAAGAATCGTTTCCGGGACCACCTCTTTTGCATATCGAATATTAAATACTTTTCCGGGACTATCGCATTTGCCTGTCGCACATTAATTGACAGAGCAACGAGTCGGCGGGAGGACGACCATCTGGCCGAGCCGCCCGGACCGCCGATCTCGTAGCAGCCGGAGGCGGTATATTCCGGCTGCGGTGCCACCATATGTGCATATCCCAGCACTAAAAAACTGAACAAGTTGGCAGGGAAACCGCGTCGCTGTTTTTCTGCTTATTCATTAAATGTCAGAGAATTACAAGGCTTTACCCCAGAAAACCGCCCTGCCAACTCCCATGTTTTTTCATGAGACTTGGCAGGCGCACATTTCTGTAACACCATAACATTCAGCGATTTACCAAAATCACCGCCTGCCAACTTGTTCAGAAATTCAGAGCATACCCCGAAGCAATTGTCTGTCGATCTGGATAATCCTGGACAATGACGGCAGTGACACCCCGTAGCGTCGCCTCATCATTGACGCCAGAGATATCCTTTCTTCCACTGACAATTGCGTCAATCTGCTTTTCCCGAAATGTTCTCGGATAAGAATATCTCTGGATGCGCACAATTCATTATCACTGTATCGGCACTTGGCAAGAATCCCCGTATCTGCCTCAATCGAGGAATCATTGTTTTTAAGAACATAGAAAAGTAATTGCGACGGGCGCAGGAATATTTTCTCAACACTCTCATAATCAACATAGTCGCCAGGAAATATCATACCATTCTCATCCAGGCGCCATTCTGGAGAAAACCGGCAATGGCTTCTGGTCAGGCTCCTGACTTTCAAGACGGGAATGCTTCCGATTGACATCAAATTCCTTTGGGCAAAGGTCCGCGAGGCAAAATACAAGTTGGCAGAACTCCAACGATATTCACCGGGAACGACTTGCACTCCGGCAGAGAGCGGATTCCGCAAGACATATGCAATAGCGCGGACACAATAATCCGGGTCCGATATTTCCTTACATCCTATATCCGCACCGTCAAGATTACGCTCCGCGCCATAGTTCTTCTTCAAATAGACTCCGAGAAGCAGCTTATAATATCGCATGAACGATTCCCCCTCATCTTTCGTGCAGTCAAGGATAAAATGGACGTGGTTATTCATGATGCAGAATGCAAGTATCTTCACATCAACATATTTCAACTTACAGATGGCAATGGCATTCATTCCATAAATGTAGTCCGCATCAGATGAGAAAATGATGTTTTTCAACAGGCCGTTAGTGCAGAAATGATAGTACATGGTTTTTTCACAAAGTAACGAATAACTATCCGTGTTCAGAAAATGAAAACGCTTTTTCTGAAAAAGCATGATTACAGATATGTGTAATGCCGGTTTTAATTAACATAATATTTCAAATTCTGAAAGTTATTGGGCGTTGATTGTGTTTTCACGCGGAGATTGGTCTGATTTCGCGCCGGCCAGGCAGTCGGTTCCGGCGGAACTCACTCCGCGCTGCTCCGTTCGACCCTCCTACCGTCTCCTGCGTCCTCGCTCCCGCGAGAACTTGTATCCGGCAGGCACCTCCCACTTCCCGAGGCCGTGGGCTGGCCACGTCCGCCGGAACCGACCGCCTGCCCGGCTGCAACTCTCCCGTTTGCTTGATGAACTTGGTAATCTATGCTCGTCTTTTCGGTCTACACCTTTTCTCACCAGTCGTGGATGTCCGGCACATTCCTTCGAAAAGAAATCTCCCTCAAAAATCTTTCACCAAATCTTTACCAACTTATTTTTAACACTAAACGATCTCGTAGCAGCCGGAGGTGGTATATTCCGGCTGCGGTGCTTTCCATATATGCCTATCTCAGCGCTAAAAAACTGAACAAGTTGGCAGGGAAGCCGCGCCGTTGTTTCCCTGCTTATTCATTGATTCTCAAGCGATTACAAGGCTTTACCGCAGAAAACCAACCTGCCAACTCCCATGTTTTTTCATGAGACTTGGCAGGCGCACATTTCTGTAACACCATAACATTCAGCGATTTACCAAAATCACAGCCTGCCAACTTGTTCAGAAATTCAGCGGCGAGATCAAGAATCGTTTCCGGGACTACCTCTTTTGCATATCGAATATTAAATACTTTTCCGGGACTATCGCATTTGCATGTCGCACATTAATTGACAGAGCAACGAGTCGGCGGGAGGACGGCCTTCTGGCCGAACCGCCCGGACCGCCGATCTCGTAGCAGCCGGAGGTGGTATATTCCGGCTGCGGTGCCACCATATGTGCATATCCCAGCACTAAAGAACTGAACAAGTTGGCAGGCGAACCACGGCGACATCTACTCACTTATTCATTGAATATCAGCCAATTACAAGGCTTCACCACAGGAAACCGCCCTGCCAACTCCCATGTTTTTTCATGAGACTTGGCAGGCGCGCATTTCTGTAACACCATAACATTCAGCGATTTACCAAAATTACAGCCTGCCAACTTGTTCCGTTTTTTTTGATTTATGTATTACGTTTTTCAAAAAGAATAGTATATTTGTGGCACTTTAAGGAGAGAGCTATGGATAGTAATCGTATAAAAGACATTGACGCACGACATGGTACGCAAGATGAGAACGGGAATGGCGCAAGGGACGCAACCATGCGAAAAATGGGAAAGGAGGTGCAAGACTTGGCTGGGGGCAGCAGAGAGAATGAGCGTGGAGCGCATAAAAACGGAAGAACTCGTGAAGGAGCGCAAAATAGAATGCGTGGTGGCGCGCGACCGGGGGCAGGACGGCCGAGGGGTGACAGCAGGATGATTTCATTCCGTGCTCCGGGGGCATTGGCCGACGAATTGGAGAAAGTGGAGAACCGGACGGAATTCATAAAAAAGAGTATTGCTGAAGCCCTTCTAAAGAAAGAGAGAGTATTGAAGATTGCAGAAGCGGAAGAAAACCTTGAACAAGGAGGAACATCAGTAACGGATATAAGGAGAGGCTGGAAGACAGAAACAAGAGGAGGAATCGAATCCGGAAAGAAGTCTGAATGGGCGGAAGATATTGGAAGGATTGGAGACGTAATTCCGGCCGGGAAGGTGGCGCACGTAAACATTCCTTTTTTCGATATCAGGGTCGTGGCGGGTTTCCCGGTGCCGCTGGACAATGATGAAAAGTCGCAGGACATTGACCTGATTCGGATGCTTTGTCCGCATCCGGAGGCGTCATATCTCATACGGGTGAACGGTGATTCAATGATTGACGCCGGGGTGCTCAGCGGGGACATTGTCATCGTGGACAAGAGCAACCGGAATCCTTCGCCGCGGGAGATAGCGATGTGCGAGCTCAATGGCGAATACACGCTGAAGCATTTCCGCATGGAGGACGGGCAGGGCTGGCTGGTTCCGGCCAATCCCGATTACCCGCGCATCCGGATCAGTCCCGAGGATGATTTCAGCGTCTGGGGCACCGTCACCTTCATAATCCACAAACCCCGCGACTAATGGCACCCCGAGGGGAGGGATTTAGGGTGAGGGTAACGTAATAAGCGCGCGAGGGCCGGAAACCTCCGCATCACCAAAAACATCCGAAATATATGATAGCACTCGCGGACTGCAACACTTTTTTTGCATCGGTAGAACGGGCCCTCCACCCTGGTCTCAAGGGAAAACCCGTATGCGTATTGTCGAGCAATGACGGAAATGTCATTGCCCTTACGACGGAAGCCAAGGCACTGGGAATCAAGCGCGGAGCACCATTCTTCGAAGTAAAGGACATCATCAGGAAGAACAATGTCGCCGTATTCTCCAGCAACATCATGCTGTATGCGGCAATGTCGGAGCGCGTGCAGAGCATCATGCGGAAGACGGTAAAGCACACCGAAAGCTACTCCATTGACGAACAATTCCTCTATCTGGACGGCTATGAAGAGCATTTCGACATCGTGGAACTCATGCGCGGGATGATACGGAAAATAGCATTGTACACAGACATTCCGGTAAGCATTGGCATTGCCCGCACCAAGACATTGGCGAAAGTCGCGAGCAAATTCGCGAAGAAATTTCGCGGGTACCGCGGCGTGTGCATGATTGACACGGACGAGAAACGGCGGAAAGCGCTCGCGCTGGCTGACCTTGCCGACATCTGGGGCATCGGGCCGAGGACGTATGCGAGGCTGGTCGCGCTCGGAGTGCGGACGGCGTTGGAATTCGCGGACAAGGACGGCGACTGGGTGCAGCGGCATTTCCATAAGCCGGGTTACCAGACCTGGCTGGAACTGAACGGCCGTCCGTGCATAGACACCACAGAGATTATTCAGCGGCAAAGTATCTCTACATCAAGGAGTTTCGGAAAAATGACTTCGTCCGTAGAACAGCTCAAATCCTCAGTGGCCACATTCGCCGCCAGTTGTTGCAATACGCTCCGCGGACAAGACTCAGCTGCGGGATGCGTCAGTGTTTTCGCATGCAGCAACCGATTCCGGGAAGACCTGCCTCAATACGGGAACATGGCTTCCGCAATGCTCGGGATTCCATCTGCGGATACATTGGAAATCACGAAATTGGCGATGAGGCTCGTGGAAGAAATCTACCGGCCGGGAATCCTTTTCAAGAAATCCGGCGTCATCCTTTCGCACATCGTTCCCGGCAGCATACAGCCCGTGCTGTTCGACACCGTCAGCAAGCGTGACGAGCGGCTCGAACTTTCGAAGACGATAGACAGGATGAATCACCAATATGGCGTCAAGACGGTCGGTCTCGCCGTCGAAGGCAGCGCGAACGAGGAGTGGAAGACCCGACGGGAGCACCTCACCCCCAACTACCTGACCGACATCAACCAAATAATGGTGGTCAATGTCTGACTCAAAACACTCAAAACAGCCAAAATACAAGCAACTAACCAAGTTTTGGCTGTTTTGAATTTTTAATTTGGCCAAAACAGATGTTTGCAATATAAGAAATAATTCTTAACTTTGCAGCCGTTTCTGAAATTTGTTCAGGCAGATGGAGGGGACGCGGGAATCCGTGACGGATACCGGTGATTGTTTTATAAATAAAAATTTTTTGCGAAATGGCTGAGTATTTAGAAGCTGAAAAGAAGCAGGAGATTTTCGCGAAGTACGGGAAGTCTAATACAGACACCGGCTCACCAGAGAGTCAAGTTGCTCTATTTTCCTACCGTATCAATCACCTCACAGAGCATGTGAAGAAGAACAAGAAAGACGTTGTAACCCGTCGTTCTCTTCTCCGCCTTGTAGGTAAAAGACGTCAGTTGCTGGACTACCTCCAGAGAGTTGACATCGAGAGATACAGAAGCATCATCAAGGAGCTTGGTCTCCGTCGATAACCGATAGGAAAGCAAAAGACCGGTTTCATCACTGGAGCCGGTCTTTTTTCAGCATTTATACGAGATAACCTCGCAAGAGCACAGCACCCGCAAGGGACACGAACCATTCCGCCCGCAGAGAGAGCGTGAGCCCTAAAGCCCGAAGGGCGACGGCAAGGCCCTACCCCGAGGGGAGGGATTTAGGGTGAGGGTAATGTAGTAAAAGCGCGTGGGCCTGGAAACCTCGCAAGAGCACAGCCCTCGCAAAAAGGCACAGCACCCGCAAGGGACACGAGCCAATCCGCCCGCAAGGGCGTAGCGACAGAATATAGCATTCCGTTTCTGCATAATAACCGACCTGCTGCAGAATACGGGGACGATATATGAAGAAAATAAAAGAAAACACACTTCCATTGGGGAAGGCAGGTCATTGAAACACTAATGAACATCATTAACAAGAAAATCGAATTATCCGACGGCAGGGTAATCGAAATCGAGACCGGCAAGCTTGCAAAGCAGGCTGACGGTTCAGCAGTCATCAAGATGGGAGGAACAATGCTCCTCGCCACCGTAACCTGCGCCAAAGAGGTAAAGGAAGGCACTGACTTCATGCCTCTTCAGGTAGACTACAAAGAGAAATTCTATTCAGCAGGAAGATTCCCTGGCGGCTTCATGAAACGCGAAGGCAAGGCGTCCGACTATGAGATTCTCATCTCACGCCTCGTTGACCGCGCACTCAGACCGCTGTTCCCGGACGATTTTCACCTTGAGGTTTATGTCAATGTAAACCTTATCTCAGCAGACGCAGACACCCAGCCTGACGCACTCGCAGGACTCGCAGCATCAGCAGCACTCGCATGCAGCGACATTCCGTTCGAAGGCCCGATCTCAGAAGTACGCGTCGCAAGGATCAACGGCGAATTCAAGATCAATCCTGCATTCAGCGAAATGACAGACAGCGACCTTGAACTCATGGTTGCAGCTACCTATGACAACATCATGATGGTAGAAGGCGAAATGAACGAGGTAAGCGAAGCAGACATGCTCGAAGCCATCAAATTCGCACACGAAGCCATCAAGAAACAGTGCCTCGTACAGGTTGAACTGAACAAGGAACTCGGCAAAGACGTGAAGAGAGACTACCCTCACGACGAGGAAGACGAGGATCTCAAGAAAGCCGTTCACGAGTTCTGCTACGACAAATGCTACGCCCTCGCCAAATCCGCAAAACCTAAGCAGGAAAGGTCAGAAGGCTTCGAGCAGATCAAGGCTAACTTCCTCGCTACACTTTCAGAGGAAGACCAGGAGGCCAAGGCTGCAATGGTAGCAAGATATTACAACAATGAGGAGAAAGCTGCAATGAGAAACATGATTCTCGACGAGGGAGTCCGTCTCGACGGCCGTAAGACTGACGAAGTACGTCCTATCTGGTGCGAAGTCGGCTACCTCCCATGCGCACACGGTTCCGCAATCTTCACACGTGGTGAAACACAGTCACTTGCAAGCGTTACACTCGGAACCAAGCTCGACATGAAGGAAATGGACGAAGTACTTGTCCGCGAGACACAGCAGTTCGTTCTTCACTATAACTTCCCTCCATTCGCAACAGGCGAGGCCAAGGCACAGAGAGGTGTAGGCCGCCGCGAAATCGGACACGGAAACCTCGCAATGCGTGCTCTCAAAGCAGTAGTTCCACTAGCTCCTGAGAACCCTTACGCAATCCGCGTGGTATCAGACATCCTTGAGTCAAACGGTTCATCTTCAATGGCTTCAGTCTGCGGAGGTTGCCTCGCACTCATGGACGCAGGTGTCAAGATCAAGAAACCTGTAGCAGGTGTTGCAATGGGTCTTATCACAGACAAGGACAGACCTAACGAAAGATACGCCATCCTTACCGACATCCTCGGTGACGAGGACCACCTCGGAGACATGGACTTCAAGGTAACCGGAACCAAAGACGGTATCACAGCTACACAGATGGACATCAAGGTAGACGGACTTTCTTATGACGTTCTGGCAAAGGCACTTGAGCAGGCACGTCAGGGCAGACTCCACATCATGGGCGAAATGATGAAGACCATCAGCGAGCCACGTGAGGACTACAAGCCATTCGTTCCGAGACTCAAGCAGCTCGAAATCCCTTCAGACTTCATCGGTGCCGTTATCGGAAAGGGCGGCGAGACCATCCAGAAAATCCAGAAAGAGACAGGTACCACCATCACCATCACAGAGGACACGGAGAGAGGAAAGGGTCTCGTGGATATCTTCTCCACAGACAAGGATTCCCTCGACAAGGCTCTCGCATGGATCGAAGGTATCTGCGCTGTGCCTGAAGTCGGCGAGACATACCACGGCAAGGTCGTTTCAATCCTTGATTTCGGTGCATTCGTAGAAATTCTCCCTGGCAAGGAAGGACTCCTCCACGTATCGGAAATCGCATGGACCAAGACCGAGAACGTAGCTGATGTCCTCAAAGTCGGCGACGAAGTGGACGTAAAACTTCTCGAAATCGACGAGAAGACAGGCAAGATGAGACTTTCAATGCGTGCACTCACCGAGAAACCGGAGGGTTACGTAGAGCCTGAGCGTCGTCCAAGAGGCCCACGCGATGACAGAAGGGATGACCGCAGAGGCGACAGAAGAGGCCCTCGCGACGACAGAAGAGGCGATCGCCGTGATGACAGACGTGGTCCAAGAGACGACCGCAGAGGTCCACGCGACGACCACAGAGGCGGCAGAAAGCCATTCGGTCCAAGACCAGCCGACGAGAACATTGAAGGAGCAGAGAATTTCAATTCTGCTGACAACTATGATGCTCCTGATTTCAATGTTTCCGAGAGCAATGATGAACTCTTCTAGTATATACGGATCTTAATCCATAATACATAATATGTTATAACACCCGGCCAAACAATTTGACCGGGTGTTTTATTTATCAATGTTTCAGCATCACCGCACTACCGCGACAGCATCATATTTTTGACCGCCTGCGAAAAATTAGTTATTTTTGCAGGATAAAAAATTATTAGAGATGTACTTAATGGCGTCAGCTGCGGCTCACGCCAATTTTTGAATGTAAATATGAAACGAGCATCGATAATCCGGACGGTCATATCATTGATTCCGATTGCAGTACTGATGATACTGCTGGCATTGAACATCAGCTTCTTCGGGAGCGACGCGATATTGGGCGCAAGCCAGGTTTCCCTTCTTTTCGCATCGGGCCTGTGCGTGTGGCTCGCGATGTGGCTTTTCAAGAAGCCGTGGGAAGACTTCGAAGACGCTATACGCAGCAACATCGGCGACGTCACCACTGCCATTGTCATACTGTTCATGATCGGAGGAATCTCGGGAACATGGACCATGAGCGGCACCGTGCCTTCACTTATATATTATGGTGTCCAGATAATCTCGCCTAGGGTATTTCTGGTGACCGCGTGCATCATCTGCGCCTTCATCTCGGTGATGATAGGCAGCTCCTGGACAACCATCGCCACCATCGGCGTGGCATTGATGGGTATCGGCAAGGCACAGGGTTTCAGCGACGGCATGATTGCGGGAGCCATCATCTCCGGAGCCTATTTCGGCGACAAGATTTCCCCGCTTTCCGACACCACCGTCATGGCCGCGTCAATCTCGGGCAGCCCTCTGTTCAGGCATATCAAGTACTTGATGCTCACCACAGTACCGACATTCGCATTGACATTGACATTGTTCCTGATACTGGGATTCCTGCACAGCGGCAACGACTCGGCGCAAATCTCGGTCTATACGGAGACATTGGCCGCGAAATTCAACATCAGCTTGTGGACATTGATCGTACCGCTCGTGACGGGCATATTGATCGCGAAGAAAATGCCGGCGCTGCCGGTGCTGGGCATTTCAATGGTCCTTGCAGCAGTCTGCGCCATCATCCTCCAGCCGCACATCATCTCCGAAATCGGAAACAAGGCATTGGAATCAATGGGCATATCGACGGGCGAAGCCGGCGTGCTGTTCACAGGCATTGTCAAGACCGTATATGATTCAGTGTCAGTCGATACCGGCGTCGAAGAGGTCAATATGCTGGTATCGTCCAGAGGTATGCTCGGCATGCTCAATACCGTTTATCTGATTATCTGCGCAATGTGCTTCGGCGGCTGTATGAAGGCCAGCGGAATGCTCCATCACCTGGCATCGCTGATATTGCCGATGACCAAGACGCGTACGGGACTGGTGGCGTCCACGGTCAGCACAGGCGTAATCCTGAACGGCGTGATTTCCGACCAGTACCTGTCAATTATCCTCACATCGGACATATATAAGGACATCTACGCCAAACGCGGCTACGAAAGCAGGCTGCTAGGTCGCTCCGTAGAGGACTCATCCACAGTGACTTCCCCGCTTTTCCCGTGGAGCAGCTGCGGCATGACCCAGGCGACGATCCTGAGCGTGCCGACACTCGCCTACCTACCATACTGCTTCTTCAACATCATCAGCCCGCTCATGAGCATCGCGATGGCCATGATAGGCTACAAGATTTACCGCCGCGGAGAGGCCCCTGCTACAGAGGATTAGCACCCCACACGTAAAGTCAATGCAAGAAAATTTCCTAAATCAGGGGAAATATGCGTATATTTATACGTTTTAACAACATTGACTTTAAATATGGACAAAATCATCGAATGCGTCCCGAACTATAGTGAAGGACGGAACAAGGAAGTAATCGACCTGATTGTCAAGGCGATAGCCGATACTACCGTAAATACGGAGCGCGGCGAAGAACGTGTAAGAGTTCTGGATGTAGACCCGGGAGAGGCTACGAACCGCACAGTCGTGACATTCGTCGGTTCACCGGAAGCGGTAATGGAAGCGGCGTTCCAAGGTGAAAAGAAAGCGGCCGAACTTATCGACATGAGGCAGCACCACGGAGCACATCCACGGTCGGGAGCCACGGACGTACTTCCGCTCATACCGGTAGCCGGAACGACATTGGATGAATGCGCCGGATGGGCACGCACTCTGGCGAAACGTATCTACGACGAGCTGGGCATACCTTGCTATTGCTACGAAGCAGCAGCATACACGCCTGAAAGACGGAATCTTGCAGTATGCCGCGCAGGAGAATATGAAGCACTCCCTGAAAAAGTCATTGACCCGAAAAGAAAACCGGACTTCGGACCCGGCGAGTACAATGAGACCGTGGCGAAAGCCGGCGCGACGAACGTGGGCGCGAGGGATTTTCTCATTGCAGTAAACTTCAACCTGAATACGACATCTACCCGCAGGGCTATGGCGGTGGCGTTCGACGTGCGCGAAAAAGGCCGCCCTGCAAGAGAAGGAGGCAGCCTGACAGGAAAGATCCTGAAAGACGCGGAAGGCCAGACCGTCTGGATACCGGGAACGCTCAAAGGCTGCAAGGCAATCGGCTGGTACATAGAGGAATACGGTATCGCTCAGGTATCGATGAACATCACTGACATAAACACCACTCCGCTCCACGTGGCATTCGAAGAGGTATGCAGGGCGGCTGCGGCACGTGGACTGCGCGTGACCGGAACGGAAATTGTCGGCCTGGTACCTAAACGCGTACTCCTGGAAACAGGCAGATATTATCTCGAAAAACAGCAGCGCTCGCTTGGCATCAGCGAGGACGAAATCATAAAAATCGCAGCCAAGTCATTGGGCCTCAGCGACCTGAAGCCATTCAACCCTAGGGAGAAAGTCATCGAATTCCTGATGGAGGACGAAGCTGTCATGGCTGAGAAAGAAAGACTTATCCGCATGACACTCAAGGGATTCGCCAGAGAGACCGCATCCGAATCGGCGGCTCCGGGAGGCGGTTCCGTATCTGCATACATGGGCGCGCTTGCAGCTGCTCTGGGCGCAATGGTGGCCAACCTCTCCGCCCACAAACGCGGCTGGGACGACCGCTGGAAGGAGTTCTCCGACCAGGCCGTAAAAGGACAGGACATCATGGAACGCCTGCTGAAGCTCGTGGACGAAGACACGGCAGCATTCGCCAAAATCATGAACGTATTTTCAATGCCAAAGGGCACGGAAGAGGAGAAGGCTGCACGCGCAGAAGCCATGGAAAAAGCTACGCTCTACGCTACCCAGGTTCCGCTCAGGACAATGCAGACCGCATTGGAAGCCATGCCGTTGGCACTCGAAATGGCGCGCAAGGGCAACCCTGCATCCGCATCTGACGCAGGCGTCGGAGCAATCGCAGCGCTCGCGGCCGTGAAAGGGGCCCAGCTCAATGTCCGTATCAATGCTGCCGGACTGAAAGACCGTGAAATGGCTGGCAGTCTGACTGCCGAGGCGGAGAAAATCGCAAAAGAAGCAGCGGAAAAAGAAGCGGAAATCCTTTCAGAAGTAAACAAAAACATCGGATAACATGACTGATTTTCAGAAACAGATACTCGAAGGCATCCCTGCGGAGCTTCCGGAGAAAAAACCATACGACATGGCAATAAATCATGCCCCTAAACGCAAGGACATTCTTACTGACGAGGAAAAGGTACTGGCTGTACGCAATGCTCTCAGATATTTCCCGATCAAGTTCCATAGCATTCTGGCTGAGGAGTTTGCGCAGGAGCTGCATGACTACGGCCGCATCTACATGTACCGTTTCCGTCCTGATTACGAGATGTATGCAAGGCCGATCGACGAGTACCCGGCAAAAAGCCGTCAGGCTGCTGCGATAATGGCAATGATCCAGAACAATCTGGACCCGCGCGTCGCACAGCACCCGCACGAGCTCATCATCTACGGTGGCAACGGAGCCATTTTCCAGAACTGGGCACAGTACCGTCTGGCGATGAAATATCTCGCGGAAATGACTGACGAGCAGACACTTGCCATGTATTCAGGACATCCGATGGGTCTCTTCCCGAGCCACAAGGACGCTCCACGTGTAGTAGTCACGAACGGAATGGTGATTCCTAACTACTCGAAGCAGGACGACTGGGAGAGGTTCAATGCAATGGGCGTATCGCAATACGGTCAGATGACAGCCGGCTCCTATATGTATATAGGTCCTCAAGGCATTGTCCACGGCACAACCATCACGGTGATGAACGCGGCACGTAAACAGCTGAGGAACAGAGGCATTGAAGGAACACAGGAAAACATGAAGGGCATGCTTTTCGTCACCGCCGGACTTGGCGGCATGTCGGGAGCGCAGCCTAAGGCCGGAAATATCGCCGGCGTCGTAAGCGTCACAGCGGAAATCAATCCGCTCGCAGCACGTAAACGTCATGAACAGGGCTGGGTCGATGAGTTGCACGAAAACCTGGACGAGCTCATGAAGCGCATACGTAAAGCCATGACTGACAAGGAAGTAGTATCGCTTGCGTATGTAGGCAACGTGGTGGATCTATGGGAAAGGCTTGCTGACGAAGGCATTGACGTGGACCTCGGGTCCGACCAGACGTCGCTGCACAATCCTTGGGCCGGCGGCTATTATCCTGTCGGGCATTCGCTGGAAGAGTCGAAGCGCATGATGGCGGAGGAGCCGGAGCGTTTCAAGGAGTGCGTGCGTGAATCGCTGAGGCGCCAGGTTGCAGCCATCAACAGGCTGACTGCCAAGGGAATGTATTTCTTCGATTATGGCAATGCTTTCTTGCTGGAGTCTTCCCGCGCCGGTGCGGACATATTGAAACCGGACGGAAAATTCCGCTATCCTTCATACGTCCAGGACATTATGGGACCTCTTTATTTCGACTACGGTTTCGGTCCGTTCAGATGGGTCTGCATGTCCGAGAATCCGGATGACCTGGCGAAGTCCGATGCCATCGCGGTAAGAATTCTGGAAGAAGAGGCCAAGACGGCTCCGGAGGAAATCCAGGGCCAGCTCCGTGACAATATACATTGGATTGAAGAGGCAGGCAGGAACCACCTCGTGGTCGGTTCACAGGCTCGAATCCTCTATGCTGACTGCGAAGGCAGGACCAGAATCGCATTGGCATTCAACGAAGCCATCAGACGTGGCGAAATCACCGCTCCGATTGTCCTCGGACGCGACCATCACGACGTTTCAGGAACCGACTCGCCATTCCGCGAGACATCCAACATATATGACGGTTCGCAGTTCACCGCGGACATGGCCATCCAGAACGTAATCGGCGATTCATTCCGCGGAGCCACCTGGGTATCAATCCATAACGGCGGCGGTGTCGGCTGGGGCGAGGTCATCAACGGCGGCTTCGGCATGGTCATCGACGGCAGCGCGGACTCGGACCGCCACATCACCGACATGCTGTTCTGGGACGTGAACAACGGCATTGCCCGCCGCAGCTGGGCCCGCAACGAGGGCGCACTCCACGCCATCACACGCGAAATGGGACGCACCCCGTCATTGACAGTGACCGTTCCTGTCAATGCTGACGAGACATTGGTGCGCGAAGCGCTTGGAAACATAAAAAACTGACAAAATATGCCACATAAGATTTCAGAAGAGACTCTCACACTAAAACAGGTAAAGAGAATCATCGAAAACCATGAAACACTGGAACTTTCAGAGGAATCCGCACATGCGGTGCAGAAATGCCGCGACTACCTGGACAGCAAGATGGAAGACATCGGCCGTCCCGTCTATGGCGTGACCACCGGATTCGGTTCACTCTGCAACATCACCATCCCTGAAGCGGACCTTTCACAGCTCCAGCACAATCTGGTAATGTCCCACGCATGCGGAACAGGCGACACCGTCAGGCCGGAAATCGTCAAGTTGATGCTGCTCATGAAGATACAGTCATTGTCATACGGTCATTCAGGTGTCCAGATGGTTACCATCAAGAGGCTCATCGACATGTTCAACAATGATGTCCTTCCGGTGGTCTACCAGCAGGGTTCGCTGGGAGCATCGGGCGACCTGGCCCCTCTGGCGCATCTCTGTCTGCCGCTTATCGGAATGGGAGAAGTGCTTTACCAGGGCAAGGTCCGTCCTGCAGCAGATGTCTGGCAGGAACTTGGCTGGGAACCGATCAGGCTCCAGTCAAAGGAAGGCCTGGCACTCCTTAACGGAACGCAATTCATGAGCGCACACGCCGTTTGGGCATTGATAAAGAGCATGAGACTCTCACGTTGGGCTGACTGCATCGGTGCGATGTCGCTGGAGGCTTACGACGGCCGTATCGAGCCGTTCTATGAGCTGACTCACCTGCTGCGCCGTCACAAGGGCCAGCTGGAGACTGCGGACAATTTCCTGAAACTGCTTGAGGGAAGCGAACTTATACGCAGGCCGAAGCAGCATGTCCAGGACCCTTACTCGTTCCGCTGCATACCTCAGGTACATGGTGCCGTGAAGGACAATATCCGTTACGTGGAGTCGGTGATCGGCAACGAAATCAACAGCGCGACCGACAATCCTAACGTGTTCCCGGATGAGGACATGATCATTTCGGCCGGAAACTTCCACGGAGAGCCTATCGCCATTCCTATGGACACATTGGCTATCGCAATGTCCGAGTTGTCCAACATCTCCGAAAGGCGTATCTACAAGCTGATCAGCGGACAGCGCGGTCTCCCGATGTTCCTGGTCGCTAAACCTGGCCTGAACAGCGGTTTCATGATTCCGCAATATACGGCTGCTTCTATCGTGAGCCAGAACAAGATGCTTTGCTGGCCGGCTTCCTGCGATTCGATTCCGTCTTCCCAGGGCCAGGAGGACCACGTGAGCATGGGTTCGAACTCCGCCACCAAGCTCGTCAGGGTCGTCGACAATGTCGAGACGGTTCTCGCAATAGAATTGTTCAATGCTGCCCAGGCACTGGAGTTCAGACGCCCGGGCAAGTCATCGCCTCTCATCGAGAAACTTTTCACAGAATACCGCAAGGTCGTGCCGTTCGTGGATGTGGATACCTACATGCATCCGCTCATCATGAAGAGCATCGACTTCCTGCGTGACGAAAAGAACATTGTATTATAATAGGTCTATGGTCTTGTCATGAAAACATTGATAAAGAATATCGGGCAGATAGCCGGAATCGTGGAAAAAGGCATCCTTAGAAAAGAGGGTGCGGCGATGTCAGAAACCGGAACATTGGACAACGCATGGCTTCTGATTGATAATGAACGCATTGCCGATTTCGGGCAGATGGACGATCTTCCTTCCGATGAGGGTTGCGAAATCATTAACGCAAAAGGCGGTATGGTGCTGCCGGCATTCTGTGACTCGCATACTCATATCGTGTTTGCCGGCACTCGCGAGCAGGAATTTCTGGACAAGATTAAGGGACTTTCTTACGCGGAAATAGCAGCGCACGGCGGAGGAATTCTGAACTCCGCCGACCTGCTGCACCGCACATCCGAGGATGAATTGTACCGTCAGGCCATGTCCAGGGTCAATGAAATGATTTCCAAGGGCACCGGGGCAATCGAAATAAAAAGCGGTTACGGGCTCACTACGGAAGATGAATTGAAGATTCTGCGTGTAATCAAGCGCATTCGCGAAACATCCCCGGCCATCATACGCGCCACATTCCTTGGGGCTCATGCCGTCGGGCGCGCGTTTGCAGGTCGTCAGGAGGAGTATGTCGACCATGTCTGCAAGGCGATGATTCCTGCCGTGGCCAAGGAGAATCTGGCCGATTTCATCGATGTTTTCTGCGAGGATGGCTTCTTCACGCCAGAGCAGACTGACAGGATTCTTTCTGAAGGAGAGCGTTTCGGCATGCGTGTAAAGCTCCATGCGAACCAGCTGGCAGTTTCAGGCGGCGTCCAGGTCGGAGTCCGTCACAATGCGCTTTCCGTGGACCATCTGGAGAGTACCACTGACGCGGAAATAACAGCCCTGAAGGGCCGGAAAACCATGGCGACAATGCTCCCAGGGGCATCTTTCTTCCTCCGCATGCAGTACGGCCGCGCCCAGGAGTTCATCAATGCCGGTCTGGGCATAGCCCTGGCATCGGATTACAATCCCGGCTCATCTCCATGCGGCGACATGAGGACCATCATGTCCCTCGGCTGCATCCAGATGCGCCTTACCCCTGTCCAATCCCTCAATGCCTGCACGCTCAATTCCGCCTACGCCATGGGTGTCAGCGACATAGCCGGCTCCATCACACAGGGAAAGCTGGCGAATCTCATCCTCACCAAAAAGATTCCGTCCCTCACATGGATTCCATACTGCTGGCAGACGCCATTCATCAGCAAGGTACTTCTGCGGGGACGGGAGGTTTAGAAATTGTTTCTTAGAATTTGAACGAAACGCCAAGCGACACTCCGTAGCGGTGCAACCCGGCAGATGCTGACTGATAGAATCCTGTCAAGCGTGTGCCGACAGTTCTTGCATGTTTCAGACTCCAGTCGCATCCCATTTCCAACGAAGCTCCGAAGACATTGGAACTCAATATCTTGAAGTCTTCCTGCACCAGTCCTACGGGGATATTGTCATCATCCGCTTCCCTTCTTGAACATTGCAGGGAGGCATCCAGGTTTTTGCTGCCGTCGACGGAACCGGCAAAATCAAGTTCTGCTTTGGCAAGCCTTATCTGTCTGGAAATACGGGCTCCGAAATCGGCAGAAATGACTTTCATCTCCGACGATGTGGCCTTGTAGGTTTGGTCAAGACTGTTCCAGCCAGCCGTAGCCGCAAATCTCCATGTTTCATAGCCGTCACGCTTGAGCGCCACGCCCGCTTCCGCATCAATATCATGATTCACAGACACATAGCGCGCAGGAATTTCAGAATCGGTCACCCACGCATTGACATCTGACGAAGAATTGAAATACTGGACAAGTTCACGGCCGGAGCCACGAGACCCGTTATAGTCCGCAGACACATGCAGCCCCCAATTCGCCGGATCATACAGGAAATCGAACTTTCCGCGCCAGGAATCCGTATAGTATTTGCCACGGTAATGAGGCTTGTTGTAGTCGATGTCGAACACGGATTCCATGCCGTTCAAGTACGAAGCCTTGGCCGAGACAGAAACATCATTGCGTGTCAGAAGCCATCCGAAAACTGCGCCCAGACTGTTCCCCTCATACTTCCTTTCACGCTCCGTAGTGCTGAAAATCTCGTAAGTATATTGCCCAAGGCCTTTCAGCAGATACAGTTTCTGCGGCACGGACGAGTCATACAAGATCAAATTCGAGTTCTCGCGATAGGAACAATACGTAAAACCGGCCGAAAAGACGCCCGCATCCCCTGCATTGAAGGACAATGCCGGTTCAAGCCCGATTTTGCTCATGCCAGCCTGCGGTCTCGGGTCAATGTTTTTCGCACCGCGTCCTACATTAAGGTCAATGCCGATGCCGGCGGACAGTTTTTCGCAAATCTTCGCGGAAATGTCCACCCACATTGAATAATACTGTTTTCTCCAATCGCCTCCCGTGCTGTCGGCAATGACGTACGGCATGTCACGCAGCGGGTTGAAGGTGGAGGAATATTGTATTCCGTTCTCAAAGGATTGACGGAAATCAAAGTTCCCTTTCAGATGGAACAGTCCGACCTGACGTTCTCCGTCCGCCTTGAAGAATATGCCATATTTGTCAGAAGCCTCCTGGGGACGATGGAAACTGCCAGATTCGACATCACCTCCTACAGCGGCACGGCCGAAGTCTGATTTCGCAGTGAATTCCATTTCAGACGCAATGGCATTCCTTGTCTGCTGGGCATGCAGATTTCCTCCGGCTGCGGCCAGGTATGCAGCCGCTATAATAAATATAATTCTAGATCCGCTTTTCATTCCGACAATGGTTTAGTGTTCACTTCGAAGTCTACCGTAGAGTTGTTGGTGTCCATAAGTTTGGGGATTCCCACGGTTGATATGGTCTTGCGTCGGACGCTGCATCCGCAATATGTCTTTCCTACGGTGGCATATCCTGCATCTATCTTCGGAGAAAAGCGTTTGGTAGACGTAGCCATCTCATTCTGGATGATATCCACAGCGTCAGTCACATATTCATACGGAACCTTCAGGCATTTCCAATATTCCTCGCTTTCGAACGGGTCCTGGAATGTTTCCGGAAGCATAACTTGTTCAAATGCCGCGAACTCTCCACGAGATGCCTTGACCAGCACCATGCTCTGTCCGAAGACGCCGCTACGCCACAGATATGCATAGTCCGGCCAGAATGCCATTTCCATATTAGGCGCCGGCAGGTCAGGGTACTTGTTCTCCGGATCCACCACATATGCCTCATAATCAGCATTCGAGAGGTCCACCGGAGAGGACAGGTTATAGGATGCATCTTTGTTGTGAGGTGCCGCCATGGTGGCGATTACTATAGTCTCGCCTGGCTGCACTTCCCTCTTCCCGTTACCTTCCACTATCTTCCAGACGCTCTGCAGGTACACATTCTTATATGCTCCCGCAGTTTCGCCAGGCCAAAGCGGTCCGGCTTCTCCCAATCCGCCATAGTTTTCGTTCATTCCGATATACAAATCCGAGATGTCCACAGGGGCGTCCGAATTGTTATATATCGAATAGAATCCGTCATTCCTATATGAGCCGGAGGTCGGAGTCAATGATCCCGCATAGTAGAGTTCCTTGAAGATGACCGGGCTGGAAGACACCGCGAAGAGTTCCATCACCTCGTTTTCCGGCGCGGCATCAAGCCTGAGGATCAATGAATTGACAAATCCTGCGATATGAGTTCCGTCCACTTTTCCTGAAACAGTAAGTGTATAGTGTCCGGGCATGACGCCATTGACATCGACAGTTCCGTCGAGGTTGCTCTTGAACACGTAAGTATATTGCTCGGTGGTATTCGTCATTGACACGTCCACCGGCTCCGGGAAATTCGCCGTCTTCCCGTATTCCATGTATTCAAGACGGAGCTTGAAATCCTGAACTAGCTGACTTTCAGGTGCATTGTCCCGCCAACACGAGCACATCATAGCCGAAGTCACGGCCAAAATCCATATATATCTTTTCATTGCAATCAGAATTTTACCCATGCCTCGATACCGAAGAATTGTGACGGATTCCTGGAACTGATATAAGATCCCGGATTCCTGCGGCTTTCTTCCAGAGGATTCGTCTTGAAGACATTGTTCAGGAAGAACGTGAAGCCGAAATACTCTCCAATTTCCTTGGTAATACGTAAGTTACACAACCACAGTGGATTATAGGACTCCTTGATGAGCCTGTTAGCCAATATCTGCTTCTGTATGTCAGGATTGACCGTGTCATTCTCCCCGACAGGAACATACTTCAGGTTCGATGCGCTGAGGTATGCGACAGGGCGGATGTTGTCTGTTCCGAGATTCTCCTGGGTGTCGATCCAGATTGTCTGCAAAGACATTGAAATGACGAACCCGATTTTCGGGATATTGTGGATCACGCGCAGGTTCGTGGAGAATCTGGAATAACGGCTGCCGTCACCGGAGGCATATATTCCAATGTCCTTATACACGCCGCCCGAATCCGGACTTTTCTGGAAATAAGACTCCGAAGTGGAATACATGTCCGTACGCATGTACGCGCCATTGAGCACAAACGAGGTACGGATAGGCCGTATCTGTCCGAAATCCAGGTCGAACTCTATTCCTCGTGTCTCATCCACCTTGTTGTTCAGAGGTTTCATGTAACTGAGCACGACATTGGCAGAGTTTGAATATTTCAGCGACGGATATGTGCCGGCCCTGGATATTCCCTCGTATTTTTTGAGTTCGAATATGTGGAATGAGCTGCGGTCCAACCCGAAAGAGTACCCGTCAGTCAATTTTTCCTTGAATCCTGTCAAGGAGAATCTCATGCCGGCAAGCGTAAAGTCGATGCCGATTTCGCTCTTCATGTTCTTGGCGATTTTCAATGACGGTTCAGAGGTGTCGTAAACCTTGGTCGTAATCATACTGAGGGTCTGGTCCTCCGTCACGCCCGTCTGACCGATATTGCTGTAATTCACGAAATCGAAATACGCCTTGTCCGGGTAAAGGTAGACAAGCGGCGGAGCTTTCGAGGTGATTCCCCATCCTCCGCGGATTTTCAGGCGGTCAGGGATAATGTCGTATGAGGCATTGAAACGAGGCGAAACCGCATTGCGGCCCTCGGTCCTGCCGGGCTGGATCATGTCGAAACGGACACCGAGCTGAACTTTCAACTCCCTTTTCAGCAATGTCGAAGAAATATTGTCTTCAGCATATACAGAGAACTGGTTCAATGCCGGTATCTCGGTATATGGGCGCATTCGCAATCCCGATGACGGCGGCATGAGCGGGTCGAACACCTTTCCACGTCCGAAGTTCACATCCGTTTTCCATTCAGTTCCGGCAATGATCTTGTTCCCGATGCCCCAGAATTCCGTGAACATGTTGGCCATGGCCTTGGCAAACACATTGAGCGGCTTGCCGTAAGTATGCATCTTGGTAAGGAATTCGTAAGGAAGGATGTTCGTAGATGCCTGGTATCCAGGCTTGTCCGTGTTTGTAAGCACATTGCCGTCGACATCGGTCACAGGACCGCTCACATTGGCTGCCACCGTTCCGTCCTTCATGGCGGAAGTCACCATATAGCCATAGTTTCCGCGCAATTCCTGGGTATATCCCGTCTGCTTGGAATATGATCCGGACAGATTGAATTTCAATGATTTAAGGAAATTCTTGTCCATCTGCCAGTTAACATTGGCATTGAACTTCACGCCCATGTTTTCGGACGAGCGCTTGCGCTGGTATTTCACGTCTGACGGGTCGAGTTTCTGCGCGTCGATATCCGAATAGAAGCCCAAGCCTGCCGTGGTCCGTATAGTTTCCTTGAAAGTCTTGGAATACAGCAGATTAGCGGTAATTCTCCGATATTGCTGATATTTGCGGCGTTCATCCGCCAACGACGACGCGTAGTCGAAGTCCGCACTCAATGCCCCGCCGTTTTCTCCGAGGCCAAAGCCCTTGCTGACAGAGGCTTGGGTCAATGTCGGATTGATCTTTGTCCTTATTTGGAACGGATATACACCTGCCTTATGGTTCACGATAATGACACCTGAGGTCAAGTCGCCGTATTCCACCGAAGGAATACCCCTGATGACATCCACGGATTCGACATTGTCCACAGATATTTGCCTGAGGTCAATGCCGGTGCCGGCGGTAGAGGAATATCCGGTGGTCAATGTTCCGTTGACGGCAGTGTTTCCGACTTGAAGGTTGGCATTGTTCGACACTGGTGCGCCATTTACGACGACTGCCGTTCCAAGGCTGTTCATGGCATCGGAGCCGACCTGCCTGATTGTGGCTTTGGTGGCAGATGTCATGGACGGATTGGATGCCAGCTGTCCCGGAAGGAGTTCCATCACATCGCCAAGTGATGTGGCCTGGAGATGGTCGATGGCGGCTCGTGAAATCGTGGATGCTGTAGAGGCTCCCACCGAACTCGGCTTCGCGGTCACGACCACGTCATCAAGTCTGAATGATGATTCCGACATGGATATCGTTATGATTCCCATGTCTTTACGGACTTCAACTTCTGCCTTGTAGTCGACCATGCCTATCATCTGCGCGGTGATGGTCCATTTGCCGGCAGGTACGTTTTTCAGGATCAATGTCCCGTCTTCTGCCGAGGCAGCATATATTCCGCAGTCAGGGAATCCTGCCACGACTCCTGGAAGCGGTTCTCCCTTGGAGGAAATGCTTACCCTGACATCGAATTTACCCGGAGCGGCCGCCGCATTGCAGCAAACCACCCCGAGTAAAAACGTGATTATTAATATCTTGAGAAATCTTGTCACTTGCACGCGGTTATTTCTTTACGCATCTTACAGGGAATGCCAAGGTGATTGGATTCTTCTTTTTGTATAACGGAGTACCATTGTCTTCAAATGTACCTGCTGTTCTTCCGTCTTCATTCAAAGCAGCTGACCAGAAATAAGAAGCCTCAGGAAGGTAAATATCAGTCATTCCATCATGTCCAAACTGGCCGCAAGCCGCCAGCAACATCTTACTATGCAACTTTTTGGAGTATTCATATTCCTCTTCAGTTGTAAAATCCGGGTTATACTCATATATCCCGATTGCCTCTAACTTTTTGTCTATAGCCTTCATCTGCTCAGCATCAGGAAGGCCCCAACCAATCGGGCAAGGAGTATTTTCTGGCTTGGTCCAGTCTGCAAAGCCTTTACTGTCAGCGCTCCAATTGGCATCGAAGTTGGCATTTGCCTTAACGTCACCTGCAACAGCTACAGGGGTATTCTTTCCCCACTGGTAGTAATTTCCAACCTTCAATACTGCTGATGCTCCCACATTTCTGTCCAGCATCTTAAATCCTAAATCTGCTGTAAAGTCCAGAATCTCATAGCGTGCGATCTGAGGTTTGACTGTAATGACACAAGTAGCGGTCTTGCCTGCAGCAGATGCGGATATTGTCACAGTTTCTTCATTTTCAATATCTTTTACAGCGAATGCAATCTTACCATTCTCATCAACGGTTATAATTTCAGGCTTGTCAGAAGTCCAGGTAACTACAGTACCCCCCCCACTAAAATATCAGAAGGTGAGCCAGTTACAGACAGTTCAGGGAGAACTTCATCGGTAAATTTGGTAACTGTTTCAGGGGTAACGGTAAGAGAGTCGAGCTTGACTTCATCTTTCGAGCATGCTGCAAAAGCCAATGCAACAGCTGCCACATAGAAAATTTTCTTCATGTTCAATAACAATTAAGAACCAGACAAATAAAACACTTAATTCATACTGAATTACTCTGGTACTAAAGTTATGTTATTTTAAGAACAAGTCAAAAGAAAATTTTCAATATTTTTCAAGTTATTTCATATAGATGCAAAGCGTTGAAATTTCAAATTTATATCCTTGTAGATAAAATAGTTAAGTTTCTAAACCAAACGAAGGTTAAGCATTGACTGTTTAATAGAAAAGCGGGCAATCTGATTAAAAAATAAATATTGCAAAAATCCAATTCACAGCTATCCGAAACGAGGATTCTTCGACATCAATCTGTAGGAAAATTCAATTACTCCGGCTGCTGTCGGAACGCCGCCATGACGTCAGCGCATCCCCACCGCCATTGTCCAGGTCTTCAACACAATTTTGTTCCGCGAAAACGTTTTAACCTGCACCAAATGCATTCAACGGGGCGTTTTGTTCCGCGGAAACGTTTTAAATGGAACAAAATCGCCCTAACCTAGTTATTCCCACGGACACCTGAATGCAATTCTTTCGACTAACCTCCGCTGAATTCCGGATCAACGACTAATCCACAAGATTGTCCCCCCCTGTCCACAAAGAAATCCTAAATCTCATTGACAATAGATCAACCAATGCCTCTGCCGAATCTTTCAATGCCATAATAAAAAACGTCAGAGCTCAACGAGAGGCATATCTGACGTGAAATACTTTCTTTTTAGACTACAGAAAATCTATGCGAACACACAGGGTTTTCCCCCTGCCCCCCCCCGAAAAGTCCTCACGAGACTGAAATACTCCGTAACCCTATACAAGGTCAAAAGCAGATTCTCAATTCTCGCTGAGGAATATTTGACTTTTCTGACAGACTCTCCACCCGGACCTTCAAAAGCGTGGAAAAAGCAACGGGCAGATACCAAAAAAGACACCTCGGGAAAAACCGAAGTGCCTTATGAAGGTGGAGATAGACGGAGTCGAACCGACGACCCTCTGCTTGCAAAGCAGATGCTCTA
>OWIQ01000068.1_pt1 | contig 67890 bp, 58 predicted proteins | sample 1732701 | NCBI WGS metagenome assembly OWIQ01 (sample SAMN05065744, study PRJEB22554) | human gut metagenome | biome: ENVO:2100002; feature: ENVO:00000062; material: ENVO:00002003 | host: Homo sapiens | place: USA
TCTACGACACCCTATATAAATAAAGAGACCAACCCTTTTGGGTCAGCCTCCTTACTATCGCCCTGCCGGGCTCTATGCGCGGTGTTTCGCATGTGCTGTCATGTGCGAGACTATTTGAATAAAAGAACATTTTCATGGCAGGGGGTCAGTTCGCCGTTTTCGATGCGGTGAATTAACTCCACTACCTTGTCATTGCACGGCGTCGGCACATTGACCTTCCGTCCTTGTGCGCAGACGGCGCCGTTGATTGCGTCCACCTCTGTCTTCTTGCCCCGCTCGATGTCCTGCAACATGCTGGCTTTCAATCCCGCATGCTTGCGGATGGCTATCGGGATAATGAAGAATGATATCGCTTTCTTGATGGGATTGCGGTAGTCTAGCAGTTTCACCACATCCTTGCCCTGTATCGGCTCGATTCTGATGTCCGACGCAGCGCAAACGTCGATGCATTCCTTTATCAGCTTCTGGACAATCCGACGTGATTCCTTGTCTCCGGCAGCCTCGCCGAAAGTACAGCCGAGCACTGCGCTCATGCCTGAGAATGAGGCGTTTATAAGAAGTTTGCTCCAGCGTGTGCCCACGAAATTCTCATCCACTTCCACCGGACCCATCATCTCCAGCAATGCCTTCACTTCATCGAAATGGTTGCCTCGTTCCTTGAAGATGCTGCCCAATGAAAATGTAAGGCTGTCCGGCGAACTTGTCAATTCGCATACTCCCGGTTCAGTCATCGTGGCTCCCCACGCGACTGTGCAGCCGAGCACTCTTTTCTCTCCCACGATTTCTGCTATCTGCGGTTCCGGAAGTCCGTTCTGCATAGTGACTATGACTCCGTCTTCTGCCAGATAATCTTTCAGAAAACTCACGACCTCGCGGTTAGCCTGCTGCTTTGTCATCAGGAAAATGATGTCATATTTTCCTGTCATTTCCTTGTCAGTCAAGGCGTTGACGGCTTGCATGAATTGCAATGTGCCGGTAATGACAGCGCCATTGCGTCGCAGTGCCGCGACATGTTTCTCGTTATGATTTATCAGGTCTATCTGTCCGCCTTTCCTAGTTATGAATGCGCCCAATATGGTTCCCAAAGAACCCGCGCCATAAATCGCTGCTCTCATTTTGTTCGTCTTTTTAGCGCCGCAAATATAGTAATCCTTAAATAATTACTTGGTAATCTTTGCGAGTTTTTTCGGTCTATTTTCCTGTCGGTCGGGACGCGGCCACGCTTTGTTTTTGGACGCGTTGATTTTTAATGAGTTATAAAACGTAGCGTGGAAATGTGGCAAAAAAAAGCCTGCGTTTCCACGCTACTGTTAAAATGCTATCTGATTATCAATCAGTTACAAAATATGCCGTGGCCGCGTCCCGACAGCTTGCTCCGGAGGTAATCATGGTGATGTTTATGTCGCCCTTGGACGCGCCACGGCGGGGGTGGGACCTCTGGAGGTTCGCTTCGCTCATCCCGTCAGGCTGTCGCCTGACACCCATTCACAAGGTCATGGGCGACCATGCCTCCAGAGTCTCCACCCCCGCCCGGGCTTCTCTGCCACATGGTCTTTACTGATGGTCTTTTCCATGTTATGTGACTCCCCGTGAGCATTAAAACGTTTTCCGCGCACGTCGTGGTGAAAAAATGTCATGTCGTGCGTAAAATGGCCGGATTTACTCACGGCATGTCGAAAATTGAACTCGACGTGCGTAAAAAACGTTTTAATACTCACGCCAGCCCGGGAATCACATTCGAAAGACCAGCCCGGGCGGAGACGGAGGGTGGAGCCGGCATTGGCTCCCGAAAAGAGGGGGCCCACGCAGTGGGGAGGACCGGCGGAATCCTCCGTCCACGCCTGGGCGCATGATATGAATTCCGCCCCATCTCCGCTGTAAAGTAAATTTACAGGAATGTAAAGTTTTTTTACAACATAAGAGAAATGAATATCACGTAACAAGCAGAAAACCAACGAGTTGTAAATAATGGCACAAGAGTGGCAAAACTAAACTCTGACCGGATGAAAGATATGTCCATGCCGAAGAAATCGGCCGATTGGCATTGATGGAATCACCGGGACAGAACAGATGAACATTTTCAGTTACATACAAGCGGCAGTCAGGACATTGCCGATGAAAGGACGCAGGAACGTCCTGAAAATCATGACTTTGGGCGTTGGCCTCGCAGTCGGCCTCGTGCTGGCATCCAAGGTCTGCTTCGAAAAGACATTCGACGACTTCTACAAGGATGCAGACAGGATATATTATCTGAACGAAGCCATGGAACTTAACGGCAGATACCAAGTCTATCCTCAAGTAGCCGGAGGAGTCGCCCCGAAGATGAAGGAATATTTCCCGCAGATAGAAGAGGCCACCAGATTTACATATATATTCGAGACCGCCTCCTTGGTACTGCCGGAATCGGACAAACGCGTGGATGCCGGGCTGACTTGTCTAAGCGATACGTCATTTTTTAAGGTCCTTGACAGGAAATGCCTGGCCGGAAACCTTACCGAACCCCTTGGCATTGAAGCAAATGTGGTTATTTCATCCAAGTTGGCGACCAAGATGGCGTCAGCATTGACCTCAGGCAATAAAATGGACGAGAAGGCGGCTGCGGCAGCCGTGCTCGGACAGAAATTCACGATTGCCGGGGATACGCATAAATATGAACTTACGGTCGGCGGCGTCTATGAAGAATTCCCGCTGAACTCATCTTACAGGCTGGACATGATAGTCTCCATGCCGAGCATCGGGCATTTCATGTACGACGGCTCGGAAAACATGGTAGGCAACGACCGCTATAAGGGATTCATAAAACTGAAGAAAGGCATTGACCCGAGCGAAATCGAAAACGGACTCCCTGGCTTCATGGACAAGCACATGCCGATGGACGAGTTGCGGGCAGCCGGATATGAAATGAAACTTCCGATAAAGCCATTCGTGAAATTCCATGAAGAGGATGAAACTCAGCGGAATATGACACTCGTGCTGGCCTTCGTAGCCTTCGCGCTTCTGCTCACGTCCATGCTGAATTACCTCCTGATCGTGCTTTCGTCCGCCGCAATCCGTGCACGCGAGATGGCACTCCGCAAATGTCTGGGCAGCAGCGCGAAAGACATCTTCGGGATGATGTTCGCAGAAGCGCTCGTCCACACCGCATTCGCAGCCGCCGTCGCCGCAATCCTCATCTTTGCGTTCAGGTCAATGATAGAGACCATCCTCGGTGTCAATGTCATCGCACTCTTCACCGGACGGCCGCTCGCATTGGCATTGACAATAATAATCGTGCTCCTGGCATTGAACAGCCTCCTTCCCGCAATCTTCTTCAACAGGATTCCGGTGGCTGCGGCATTCAGGAATTATCGCGCCGGCAAGCGCATGTGGAAGCTCGGACTCCTCGCGGTGGAATTTGCGGCTGTCGTTTTCTTGGCTGTGGTCATGAGCGTGATTACATTGCAATACGACAAGATGATGAACGCTGACCGTGGGTTCAAATATGATGACGTGGCGATGATCGCCATGCCGGAAGCAACTCAGTCACAGAAGAATACGCTGATGAATGAGGTCCGTTCCCTCTCCGGAGTTGAAGACGCAAGTTTCGCATATCAGAATCCTTTCACAGGCTATAGCGGTGACAATGTGAGCGTTCCTGGCGAAGACCGTCAGCTGTTCAACATCCGTGACGCATATTATGTGGATGAACATTATTTCAATGTCTTCGGCATCAAGATTCAGGAAGGAAGCAATTTCGATCCGACTCTCAACAGCGATGCGGAAATGATTGTGGACAGGAATTTCGTGAAAATGATGAAGAACACTGCCGGATGGGACGAGGTCCTCGGACGAGAAGTGATGGTTACCTCACATGAAAGTGCTCCAGTCAGGATATGCGGTATCATTGACGATATGCATACCGGCGGCTTTTCTGTGGCAGAAGCCGATTTCGGCGGGCGTCCGATGGGTATATTCTATTGTGACTCAGAGAAATATGCCGGAATGTTTAATTACATATTCGTGAAATATCATAAGATGTCCCCGGAAGAACTTCAGAAAACCGATGAACTTACAGGAAAAATTCTGGACGGGCAGTGGTATAGAATTTATCCGTGCAATGAACTCGCCGCTTCGAATTTTGTGGACACCCTCAATACGAGAAACTCCATCCTCGCAGGAGGCATTGTGACGCTCTTTATCGCGCTAATCGGCCTCATCGGCTATACGATTGACGAAGTCCGTCGCCGCAGCAAGGAAATCGCGGTCCGTCGCGTAAACGGTGCCCAGTTCTCCCAGATCAGGTCAATGTTTTTGCGCGATGTCATGGCAGTGGCCCTGCCGTCCGTGGCAGTCGGAGCAGTGCTCGCCTACATTGTCGCAGGGCGTTGGGAACAGAATTTCAGCCTTCAGGCGGGACTCCCTTGGTGGATTTTCGTAGGCTCCATAGCCGCAGCGCTGGCTATAGTTGCCATCATATCAGACATTTACGTAATACGCACAGCGGGAACAAATCCTGCTGACAGCATTAAGACAGAATAAAACGGAGCATATCAGAACAAATAAAACATACATATATCATGATCAAGATTACAAACATTTGCAAAGTCTTCAGGACTGAGGAAATCGAGACAGTTGCACTCGACAATGTATCATTCGAAATCAAGGACGGAGAATTCGTCTCCATCATGGGCCCTTCAGGATGCGGAAAATCCACGCTCCTGAATATCCTCGGCCTTCTGGACAACCCGACTTCCGGCAGTTACCAACTTCTGGGACAGGAAGTTGCGCAACTGAAGGAAAAGGACCGTACCAAGTTCCGCAAGGGAAACATCGGCTTCGTCTTCCAGAGCTTTAACCTGATCGATGAACTCAATGTGTTCGAAAACATTGAACTTCCACTCAGATATATGGATTTCAGTGCGGCTGAGCGCAAGGAAAAAGTGGAGGCGGTGATGGCGCGCATGAACATCAGCCACAGGGCAAAGCATTTCCCTCAGCAGCTCTCAGGCGGTCAGCAGCAGCGTGTTGCGATTGCACGTGCGGTAGTAGCAAACCCTAAACTGATTCTTGCCGATGAGCCTACAGGAAACCTCGACTCCAAGAACGGCAAGGAAGTCATGGACCTGCTCTGCGAACTGAACAGGGAGGGAACGACCATAGTGATGGTTACCCACTCACAGAAGGATGCGGCTATGGCACAACGCACCATCGACCTGTTCGACGGCTATATAGTAAGTGATGTCAAGAATGAATTGTAATGAGATACATTTTCAATAATTTCCTGAATACCCTCAAGCGGTACAAGGTATCCAGCCTGCTGAATATCATAGGAATGGCAGTGGCTTTCGCTGCCTTCTACGTGATAATGACGCAGGTCTGCTTCAACCTTGGCTACAACAAGTCGCTTAAGGATGCGGACCGGACATTCGTGTTGTCCGTCCCTTCGCAATATAATGAGGGAAAGTTCAGTATCTTCATAAACAGACCGTTGGGAGAAGCACTTGTCTCAGAATCTTCCATGTCTGAAGGCGGAGGAGTGTTCAGCATGTACCCTTTAGGTGAAGTCTGCTACACGAGGCGGAATGATGCCCCGGTAAAGATGAATCTGGATCTCATGCAGTATTCCGCCGGCGGACTGCGGACCTTGAATTTCGAGGCCGTGGAAGGCTCACTTGATGAACTTTCCAAGCCTGCAACTGTCGCCATATCAGAGTCTTCTGCCAAGAAATATGATCTTGGAATCGGAGGCAGCATCTCATGGAGTGACCCTCAGGGTGAAAAAGGGGCGAGAGAGATAGTTCTCATATACAAGGACTTCCCCAAGAACAGCGACTTGAGTACGGTCAATGCCGTTTACGACATGAATGATCATTGTATCGACGATCGCAGTGAGTGGTCTTTTCCGTATTGCGTGAAACTCCAGAACGCCTCACAGAAGGAAGAGTTCGAAAAGGAATCGAAGGCTATACTTCTCGATTACTTCAAAAAACTATATGATGGCGCGGGTGAGACACTCTCTGACGAAGACATTGATGAAATCAATAACCGGTTCAATATTAAGTTGATACCTCTGTCCGAGCTCTTTTATACGAAGGAACTTGACGGCAAGCCGGGACGCACCGGAAATCTCACCACGGACATGACATTGCTCGCAGTGGCGGTGCTCATCATCCTCATCGCATTGATAAATTTCGTCAATTTCTTCTTTGCGCTTGTCCCTGCGAGATTGAGGTCCGTGAATACCTACAAGATTTTCGGCGTATCGCGTACTTCATTGATATTCAACTTTATATTCGAATCGGTAGGCCTTGTCGCCATAGCATTGGCATTGGCCGCGATCATCGTCATCCTGCTTCTTCGTACCAGTGTCGCAGGTATTCTTACTTCTTCGGCCGTTTTCGGGGACAATGTTCCCGTGCTGGCAATGACGGTCGGCGCTGCTGTCCTGACGGCGGTCCTCGGAAGCATCTATCCGGCATTCTACATCACGTCCTTCCAGCCGGCATTGGTGCTGAAAGGCTCCTTCAGCGGTTCAGTTTCGGGCCGCAGGCTCCGCACGGCGCTCATCGGCTTCCAGTTCGTCATATCAATGTCGTTGATTATCTGCGCCATATTCATCAAGATGCAGCATACCTACATGATGAACTACGACATGGGCTTCAACAAGTCCTGCCTCCTCAGCGGTAAAATTCCTTATGATGTCTGTTGGTATGGTTCGCAGAACGAGGCATTCGAGGACAAGTTGCGCAGCAATCCTCAGATTCAGGATATCACGTGGGCAGATGGAAGAATTGTCAATACTTCAAGAATGGGCTGGGGGCGTGATTATAAGGGAAAGACTATTAATTTCCAATGTTACCCTGTGGCGTACAATTTCCTGAAATTCATGGGAATAGATATCGTGGACGGCAGGGATTTCATGAAATCGGATGAGATGTCTGAAGGCGGAGTGATGATCTTCAACGAGCAGGCGAAGAAAGACTTTGACGTGGATTTCGTCACTCCTGCGCCTGGACATATGGACGGTACTGTGACTGCCGGCATCTGCAAGGACTTTAATTTCAGGCCTTTGCAGTATGGTCGTGGTGATTTCGCCTTCTACGTGTTCGGTAAAAACAGATGGCGTAACGGACTTCATCAGGTCTATATCAGGACTGCTCCGGGCGCAGATGTCCAGTCAGTCATCAAGTTCGTGCTTGCGACCGTGAAAGAGATGGTGCCTTATGCTGATGACGAGCTGTATAATATTGATTTCTTCGACAAGGAACTCGGGGTCCAGTACAGGCAGGAAAGCCGATTGTCCACACTTATCAGCATATTTACATTGGTTGCCATCATCATTTCCCTGATGGGGGTCTTCGGTCTGGTGCTTTTCGACACCCAGCACAGAAGTCGCGAAATTGCAGTCAGGAGAGTGATGGGCGGAAGCGTAGGCGACATTCTCAAAATGTTCAATGCCAAGTATATACGCATTGTGCTGGCAAGCTTTGTAATCGCTGCGCCGCTCAGCTGGTGGGTCATCAGCAGATATTTCGCGGGCTTTGCATACCACACGCCGGTCCATTGGTGGGTATTCGCATTGTCCCTGGTGATAGTGCTTGCGATTACAATGTTGATCGTGACCCTCCGCAGCTGGGACGCCGCCACCTCCAATCCGGTGGATTCGCTTAAAAATGAGTAAATTTAATATAGATGTTTTTTGCCGTGCCGTGCCTGTGATGGGTCCGGTACGGTTTTATTGTGATTGTAAATTGAATACAGTATTTTTGCATGTGGCTCCCGCAGCGGAGCATTGACGAAAAGACATTGGCGATGAAGAAAGGAAAGATATTGGTCGTGGACGACAATTCGGGCATACGCGAGGCTCTCAAGATACTGCTGGGCGCCTGTTTCTCGCAGGTCCAGACATTGCCGTCGCCGGTTGCGCTCATGAAAACCGTAGAGGAACTGATGCCGGACGTGATTCTGCTGGACATGAATTTCAAGGCGGATATCAATTCCGGAAACGAGGGGCTGTTCTGGCTGTCTGAAATCAAGAAAAGATGGCCTGAAATGCCTGTAGTGCTGTTTACTGCCTATGCCGACATCGCCCTGGCCGTGGAAGGAATGAAACGCGGGGCTGATGACTTCATCGTAAAACCATGGGACAATGCCAAGCTGATAGAACTGCTTACCGGCATCCGTGACAGGCGGACCAAGGGCAATTCCTCTGCGAAACCTGCCGGCGAACCGCAGATGTTCTGGGGCGACGGGGCTGAAATGCAGACGCTCAGGCATAATGTGGAACGCATTGCCTCCACTGATGCTACGGTATTGATTACCGGAGAGAACGGAACCGGAAAAGATGTCCTCGCGCATGAAATCCAACGGCTTTCCGGACGGGCTGACAAGGTCATGGTCTGCGTGGATGCCGGGGCGATTACGGAAACCCTGTTCGAAAGTGAACTGTTCGGCCACGTGAAGGGTGCCTTTACAGATGCCAAATCCGACCACGCCGGAAAATTCGAGCAGGCGGACGGCGGAACTCTTTTTCTGGACGAGATAGCCAATATACCTATGCAGTCGCAGGCGAAACTACTCCGTGTCCTGCAGAACAGAAGCGTGACCAGAGTAGGGGATACCAAGTCTATTCCTGTGGATATCAGACTGATATGTGCCACGAATGCTGACATTCCCGCGATGATACGTGACGGCCTTTTCCGTGAAGACCTGTATTACAGGCTGAACACCATAAGCCTGGAACTTCCGCCGCTCAGACGACGTAAAGAAATCATTGTCCCGCTTGCAATGCAGTTTCTTGCGGAATTTTCGACGAAGTACGGCCGTGACGCGGAAGCATTGTCCCCGATGGCGAAAGCCGAGCTGGAATCCTACGCGTGGCCGGGGAATATCCGCGAACTGCGGAATTGCATCGAGAAATCCGTAATCCTTTCCGAAGGGAAGGTCATTGACGGCTTCGGGCTTGACCTGTCGGCTGCTGGCGAAACGGAAATCAATGCCGGCGACACCATGGAAAACATGGAAGAGAAGACTATCCGTGCCGCCATGGTCCGCTATGGAGGAAATATCTCCATGGTCGCCAAGTCATTGGATATCAGTCGCCCTACCCTGTATGCGAAACTGAAGAAATACGGAATATGACAGCAGGTCTCATAACGGAAATCGTGCTTGGCGGAGTGTTTCTGGCTTCGCTTACATATTTCGTTACCAAAGCCATGGTCAAACGTAAGATTATCAGCAAGATAGACTTCATGTCCGATGCACTTGACAGCGGCGAGTCCGCGTTCAGGTATTCGGAGCGGCGCTGGGCGGACAGGCGGCTGAACAAGTCATTGAACAGGCTCCGTTCCATCTTCGAAGCGGAAAAGAAAGATATCCGCGAGCGCGAGCGCTATTTCGGGACAATGCTTGACCATGTCCAGAGCGGTGTGGTCGTACTGGACGGCGAGAAAGTGGACTATTCCAATGGCGTGGCACTAGGGCTGCTCGGAATGGCTGAAATTTCGTCGCTCCGCCAGATTGAACGTGTGTTTCCCGAGCTGGCAGAGGCGTTCCGCAATGCTTCCGAGTCGGAGTCACGCGCTTCGGTCACTTCGGAAAAAGGCGATGTTCAGTTTTCCATAAGTGCTTGTGCCGCAAGACTTCATGCAAAGGATGTCAAGATCGTTACTTTCAATGACATCACGCGGGAGATGGAGAACAATGAGGCTGAATCCTGGACCCGTCTTATCCGGGTGCTTACTCACGAGATTATGAATACCGTCACGCCGATTGCCTCGCTCAGTTCCGCTTTGTCGCAGAATCTGGAAGGCTACGGGACAGACGACGTGCGTTCCGCATTGTCCACCATCGCTTCTTCGTCCGAGGGACTGATCAGCTTCGTACAGTCCTACCGTTCTCTGACGCATATCTCGATGCCTGTCCGTAAAGCGTTCTATCTGAAGGATTTGGTGGGGGATTCCATTACCATCGCCAAAGCGAATTGGCCCGATGTCAATGTCTCTTATACGGAACTTTCTGAGGATGTGATTCTTTATGCCGACTACGGGCAGATGTCCCAGGTCTTCAATAATCTGATAAAGAATGCCGTGCAGGCCGGAGCCGGAATGGTCTCCATAACCGCTGTGATAGACAAGCGGGAACAGACCGTGATAACGGTTTCGAATGACGGGGAACCCATCAGCAAATCGAGTCAGGAGCAGCTTTTCGTGCCGTTCTACACCACCAAAGGTACGTCAGGTACAGGTGTCGGCCTGAGTCTCTGCCGCCAGATGATCCGCATGAACGGCGGTACCATCAAACTCACCTCATCCACTCCCGAGGCGACGACTTTCACTATAGTCGTTTAACATTTTTGTAATTTTCTTGAAATGTCCATATAATATTCTTGAGCCAACTTTGCAACGGTAAAATAGAATTGTAATTATATGGAAACAGTTTATTTGGGATTAGTGGTGTTTCTCTTTGTTCTCGCCGTGTTCGCTCTGATAGTGGGCGTGAGCAATGATGCAGTGAATTTTCTTCAATCGGCAATAGGTGCCAAGGTGGCGACTTTCAGGACAATCATCATCGTCGCCGCGATAGGTATTTTCTTCGGAGCATCAATGAGCAACGGCATGATGGACGTCGCCAGGAACGGAGTTTTCCATCCTTCGATGTTCTCTTTTGAGGATGTGATGTTCATATTCTTGGCTGTCATTGCATCCAATATTGTCCTTCTGGATATTTTCAATACTCTCGGACTGCCGACTTCAACGACCGTCTCCATGGTTTTTGCCCTTATGGGAGGAACTGTGGCAATAGCATTGATAAAGACTTCCGGACATCCTGAAATGAATATCGGAGAGATGATGAACACCAGCAAGGCATTGACTATGATAATGGCGATTTTCGTGTCGGTAGCGATTGCCTTCGTGGTGGGAATCATTGTGCAGCACCTTTCCAGGCTGCTGTTCACCTTTACTTACAAGGGCCCCGCATTGAAATGGAAAATCGGTATTTTCGGAGGTGTCGCATTCACCGCGATTATATATTTCATGCTGATAAAGGGCATCGGCGGCTTCTCTTTTATGAGCGATGAAGCGCATGAGTGGGTAAATACTCATTCGTGGACCATCTGCGGCATCTGTTTTCTGGTTTCGACTGTGCTGTCTCAGATACTTCATGCGTTCAAAATCAGTGTTTTCAAGATTTTGGTGCTCACCGGCACATTTGCATTGGCCATGGCTTTCGCCGGAAATGACCTGGTGAATTTCATTGGAGTTCCGCTGGCAGGTTATGCATCATATACTGATTATGTCGCTAATGGAAACGGCAATCCTGATGGCTTTATGATGGACTCGTTGAACGAATCGGCGCAGACCCCGGTCGTATTCCTGGTGGTTGCCGGCGTGATAATGGTCATTTCGCTTGCTACATCGAAGAAAGCATTGAACGTGGTGAAAACATCGGTCGACCTTGCCCGTCAGGATGCCGGAGATGAGATGTTCGGTTCGTCCCGTATGGCACGTGTCCTTGTCAGATTCTGCACGAATACTGCTTCTACCGTTTCGGAACTTGTGCCTGAAGGTATGAAAAGGTGGGTGTCGAAAAGATTCAATAATGATGAGATAGTACTTCCGCAGGGAGCGGCTTTCGATGAGGTGAGAGCTACGGTCAATTTGGTGGTATCCAGCTTGTTGATAGCCCTCGGTACATCATTGACCCTTCCGCTTTCTACCACTTATGTGACATTTATGGTGGCTATGGGAACGTCTCTTGCCGACCGCGCGTGGGGCAGGGAAAGTGCGGTATTCCGTATTACAGGAGTCATATCCGTAATTGGCGGATGGTTCATTACCGCGGGTGTTTCTTTCCTCCTCTGTTTCGCGGTGGCACTTGTCCTGAAATTCGGCGGTCTGACTGCCGCTGCCGTAGTAATCGCATTGTCTCTGTTCCTGCTTGTCCGGAGCCATATCCAGTATAAAAAGAAACGCGATGAAGATAAAGGTGATGTCATTTTCAATGAGATGATCAAATCAGAAGACAGCGCCGAAACACTTCGCCTGCTCTCGGCACACATGTCCGCAAGCAATGCGAAATTCCTTGAGTTTGCGAATGATACGTATTTACAGGTGACAGACGGTTTCGTGTCGGAGGATTTGGGCAAGCTTCAGAAAGCCGTGTCCGGGCTGAGGAAGGAACGTATGGAACTTAAACAGATCAGACGTAAGGAAATGCTCGGCCTCAGGAGGATTGACCAGGATGTGGCGATCGAGAAGAACACATGGTTCCATCTCGGCATCAACTGCTGCGAGGACATGCTGTACAGCCTCAGGCGAATTTGTGACCCTTGCGAGGAACACATCGACAACAGCTTCGTACCGCTTGACAATGAGCGTATCAAGGAGTTCCTTCCGCTGCGTGACACGATGCTTTATCTTCTCAAACGTGTAGGTGGAGTGATCAGTTCGGGTGATTTTACTGATTATCAGAAACTTAACGAACAGTGTGATGCTTTCAAACATTGCCTTTCAGAGACCCGTGACGCACAGATGGCGCGTATGCAGGCCGGGCATGGAAACATTACCGTGGCTTACGTATATCTGAACATTCTGCAGGAGACCCAGGAAATGGTAAGTTCATTGAAGCATATGCTTCGCGCGGTCAGACATTTTTCGGAGGAGAGGGCATAAGTTGTCCTTTATATATCGTTTTTTCGGTCGATATCGTGGATGTCGGCCGATTATTTTTGTCTGATTATAGATTTTTGTAAAAAAAGTATACTGGAGTATTTCTTAAATCGATAAAATGTTCTATCTTGTCAATGTCCAAGTGACTTGGTCAGGTTTTATGCCGTTCACCTTCAAGCACGGCTGCAGTAACATTAAAACTTCAGCAGATTATGCCAGCTGTTCAAACAATGTTTGCCGACACTTTCCTGGCGGGAAAGAAGATCATGGCAGTGAATATATCTAAGCTATATCCTAATCGACATGATCCGGATGGAAGAGGATCGACTTACGAGTGCGCTAGAAAGTATTGGCGGGCTTCCAAGAAAAGAGCTGAATCTATGAATTATGTTTTAGCCGTTTCGGATGGGGTTATCGTAGCTGTCTACAGACCTGTCAGGTGGATGGAATCCAAGGTTATGCCAGGCAGACTTGAGTTTGAAGGCGAGAAAGTTCGAGAAGGAGATCTCGTGGGGATGGATGTCTCAAGCATGTTCGCAGGACGTTCCAATCCTGTCAAATACATAGAATAATCGAAATGACTGCCACGCTTCGGCGTGGCTTTTTCATCTCTCATTTCGGCAATGAGAAACGGAATTCCAGTCCGCCTGCCCGTCCGATTTTCACTGAAATTGTCCCTCCGTGGATCAGGACGGCATTTTTGACGATGGCGAGACCCAATCCTGTTCCGCCCAATTTCCGTGATCTTCCCTTGTCGACGCGGTAGAATCTCTCGAACAGATGCGGCAAATGCTCCTCCGGAACGCCTGTTCCATTGTCGGAGAATACGAACCAATAATTGTTGCTGTCTTCCTTAGGACATTGGATGGTGATGGTCGTGCCCTCGCCGGCGTATGCTATCGCATTGTCAGTCAGGTTTCTGAATATTGAATAAAGCAACATCTGGTTGCCGTTTACAATAGTCTTCGGCGCCACTAGAATGAGGAATTTCATCTTCTTGTTTTCCAGCTGGAGTTCCACGTCATTCCTGATGCCTTCCAGAAGAGCGGAAATGTCGATGGACTCCGTCGTGAAACTGCCGGAAGCCTCGTCAATCTTGGAAAGCATCGTTATGTCCGAAATCAGGTTGCTCAGCCTTCCGCTCTGGTCATGGCAACGTCCCATGAAATCAGCCTTGGTCTGCTCATCCATGTCCGGATTGTCAATGATGGTCTCAAGATATCCCCGGATGCTGCTGACAGGAGTCTTCAGTTCATGTGCAATGTTTTGCGTAAGCTGGCGTTTCAGTCTTGTCTTGTCGTCTTCGCTGTTCTGCAGACGGGCATAAAGACCTACGATGTTCCGGGAAATGTCTCCCAGTTCATCGTCGGTAAAATGGATGTCTGCGTTACCTACGTCCTGATTTTTCTCCGCCATGTCTGCAAAAATGCTCAACTGCCTGATATTCAGCTTGAGACGCCTCATGTAGAGATAGTATATGAAGAGCAGCAGGATAGACATTGCCAATGCCATCAGGAGGTAGCCGTTGTCGGATGCCAGCATTGTGGCCAGCGAAACGTCGTAAATGTGCGAAGTCCTGACTATCAGATGCTTTTCAGGAAAAGAAGTCGCCGAATAGAACCATTTGCCGCCCATGGTGCTGGACGAACGCTTGATGTCGTATCCATCGCCGTTTTTTATGGCCTGCTTGATTTCCTTTCTGTCCAGATGGTTGTTCAGATGCTTGGAATCCGACGCCTGGCTGTCAAAGAAAACTTCGCCGTCCATATTCATGAGCGTGACGCGCATGCCCTCGTCATCCAGTCGTCTCGTATACCGGGAAAACGATGCAGTGTCTGTAGTCCACAAGTCGCAGATGTAGCGGTTGTACCCCTGCAGTCTGGTGTTCAGGATTTCAATGCGGTATTGTTTTTCCCTCTGGTATTGGAAAAATATGAACAGGAGCGCGAACGACAAGAACAACGTCGCCACTATCAGGAACAGTCCCGAACTCAATGATATGTTATGTCGTCCTGTTTCCCGTTTCATTTTTCTTCGAAGCAATATCCGTATCCGTGGCGGGTTACGACGCATTTGCCGTATTCGCCGATTTTCTTTCTCAGTCTCGTGATGTTCACGTCCACCGTGCGGCCCAGTACAATGACATCGTCCGACCATATCTTGGACAATATCTCTTCACGTGAATAGACATGAGGACTATTGGCAAGCAGCAGGTGCAGAATCTCGAATTCTGTCTTCGTCAGGTCGATTTCCTCTCCGTCCACCGATACGCCCTTGCGGTCCAAGTCCATGATCAATGACTTGTAACTCAATGTGTTGTGCTTGGCATCTGCGTTGGATGACGTGCGCCTCAATACAGCAGCCACGCGGGACAATACTTCCCTGATGGAGAACGGTTTGGCGATGTAGTCGTCCGCCCCTATGTTCAGCCCGTTTACCGTATCATCTTCCGTATCCTTGGCTGATATGAATATGATGGGGATTTTGGCCGTGTCGGGATTCTTCTTCATCATTTCTGCCATCTTGAAACCGGAGATTCCCTCCATCATTATATCCAGCAGAATCAGGTCGTATCCGTTTACGCCGCTTGTCAATGCCTCTTCGGCAGAGTGGACTTCCCGTGTGTCGTACCCTGCTTTTTCAAGATTGAAACTAAGGATGTTGCATATATCCTCTTCATCATCTACAATGAGAATCCTTTTACGTGTCTCCATATCGTTAATGTGCGGATTTTTCTGCCTTTACCTTTTCGACGATGTCCTTGATTCCCGGCAATTCTTCTTCGACTTCCCCGTAAATTATCAGCAATTGGTCGCCGCTGCGCAGTTCCACGCTTCCGTCAGGAATGATGAATTTGCTGTCGCGCCTGATGATCACCACCCTCGCGCCTTCAGGCAAGTTGATTTCTTTCAATGTATTGCCGCTTGTCAGGTCATCATCCGTCAATGTGTAGTCCTGTAACTTTCCGGCCTCTTCCGGTATCTCGATTCCGAATGTGTCAGGAGCCTTTTCTTCCGGCAGGTTCAGATGCAGCAGCTTGGCGACGCGCGGAATCGACATTCCCTGGAAAATCAGCGAAAGCAAGGTTATGAAGAACACTATGTTGAATATCTGTTCCGACCCCGGGATTCCTGCCACAATAGGATATGTCGCGAAGATAATCGGCACGGCACCCTTCAGGCCCACCCAGGAGGTGAACAGCTTGGCCCTGAAAGAAATCTTGCGGAACGGCAGCAGGCAGATGAAAACCGTGAGCGGACGTCCGACGAAAAGCAGGAACAATCCGATGAGCAATGCGATAGGTGCGACATGCAGCATCTCGTGCGGATTGACCAGCAGGCCGAGGCTGAGGAACATTCCTATCTGCATTATCCATGTCATGCCGTCCATGAAGGACAGGATTTCCTTCCTGTTGTTCATCGGCTTGTTGCCGATGATGAAACCGGCGATATATACGGCCAGATAACCGTTGCCCTGTATCATCTGCGTCATTGAAAATGCAAACATGCTGACTGCCAGAAGTAATATCGAGTACAATGGCGTGCTGTTCAGTTTTATTCTCTGGAGAATCCACACCGTGGCGAATCCGATGGCGACTCCGGCGAGGGCGCCGAGTGACATTTGCAATACGAGCGTTACCAATGAGCCCACTACAAGCTGGGTGTAGTTGATTCCTTCAATGCTTGAAACCGGGTCGAAAAGCAGTTGCGCCACCTGGATCAGGACAATCGTAAGTACGTATGCCATAGGGTCGTTACTACCGGATTCCAGCTCCAGCATCGGCCTCAGGTTCTGTTTGAGGCGCATGTTGCAGTTCTTCAGGATGCTGAACACCGACGCGGAATCTGTAGATGACATCACGGCCGCCAGCAGGAAGCACATGACGATGGACAGCGACAGTCCGATTTGCTCAATTCTGGACAGGAAATAGATGAATGCGCCGGTAAACACTACCGTGAGCAGCACTCCGACGGTGGACAGTACCAGACCCGGCCCCATCACCGGGCGGATGTCTTTCAATTTGGTTTCCAGACCGCCAGTGAACAGGATTACGCACAATGCTATGATACTCAGGAACTGCGCAATGTTATAATTGTCGAAGACCAGTCCAAGTCCATCGCTTCCGAACAGCATTCCCACCAGCAGGAAAATGAGGAGGGACGGTACGCCATATTTGTTACCTGTCTTTGAGACCAGTATGGCAGTGAAGACCAATATGGAACCTATGAGAAAAATGTTCTCTGATGTAAAGTGCAGTATCTCGTTCATTGTCAATCTGTTTTATGTTATTCGCCGCGTCCTGCCCTTTCGAGTTCGCGGCACCATCTTGTAAGCCCGCATTCTCCGCATTGCGGTTTTTTTGCGGTGCAAATATATCGTCCCTGGAGAATCAGCCAGTGATGGGCGATTGCCCTCTTGGAAACCGGAATGTTGGATTCCAGTTCCTTGCCCACAGTTTCCGGTGTCTTGCCGTCCGATAATCCAAGTCTATGGGCCACGCGGAAGACGTGGGTGTCCACCGCTATTACAGGTTTATCGTAAACTATTGAAGCTATGACATTTGCGGTCTTTCTTCCTACTCCAGGCAGGCTCATCAGCTCATCGATGTCCGATGGGACGATACCTCCGAAATCCGTCACCAGCTTCTGCGCCATTCCGATGAGGTGACGTGTCTTGTTGTTCGGGTAGGATATGCTCCGGACCAGCTGAAAGAGGTCCTCGTATGACGCATTTGCCAATGTCTCGGCATCCGGATATGCCTCGAATATGGCCGGCGTAGTCATGTTGACCCTCTTGTCAGTACATTGCGCAGACAGGATAACTGCGATAAGCAGATGGAAAGGGGAGTCATAGTGTAACTCGGTTTCCGCTATCGGCATGTTTTCCTCGAACCATGCAATTATACCTTTATATCTTTCCTTCTTGGTCATCTGTCTCTATTTGAGTTCGTGGCAGGCTTCGTCCTTGCAGACCATTACTCTGCCCGGGTAGTTCTCGAATATGGACTTGTTATGGGTCACCATCACCACTGCCGTTCCTTTGCTCCTGTTGATGCTCGTCAGGAGTTTCATGATACCGTCGGCGGTTTCATTGTCCAGGTTCCCCGTCGGCTCGTCCGCAATGATGACTCCAGGCTCGTTCAGCAATGATCTTGCTATCGCAATGCGCTGCTGCTCACCGCCTGACAGCTGGTGCGGCATCTTGTGCGCCTTGCTTTCCATGCCCACATTGCAGAGAACTTCTTCGATTCTCTTGCCGATGGCTGCGGGGTCTTTCCATCCGGTAGCGCGCAGTACGAATTCCAGGTTGTCCTCCACACTTCTGTCCATCAGCAGCTGGAAATCCTGGAAGACGACTCCGATCTTGCGCCTGAGAAACGGAATGTCCTTGTTCCTTATTCCGTTCAATTCGTAGCCGCAGACTTTTCCGCTCCCTTTCAGGAGCGGATTTTCTGCTATGATTGTCCTGATTATGGATGTTTTTCCGGTTCCGACTTTTCCGACGATATACACGAAATCACCCTGATATACATCCATGTCAAGTCCGTATATTACAGGCGTTTCGCCATTTACAATTTCCGCATCCCTGAATGATATTACGGGCTCGGTGGTCTTTATGTTCTCGTCCATTGACTTATTTTCCAATCTGTTGTAAGTTACGAAAAAAACTTAGAATCCGAGATGTTTAAGGATTCCTTTTACGGCTTTTTTCGCTGATGCCACTGCTTCCACGACTGTTGCAGGGCCCAGAATGAAGTCTCCTGCCAGAAATACTCCCGGCATGCTGGTCTGCTGCAGTTCATCCGTAACAGGCCATCCTCTTTCAATCTTGATGTTTTCCTGTCCTCCGAATATGCCGAGGTCCACGTTTGCGCTGATGGCCACCAGCATTGAATCGAACTCGACTTCATGGTCGGTGCCGTCGATCATCTTGGTGGAGACTCTTCCGTCCGCGCCGGTGACGTTTTCGCATTTTCTCATGACGGCCTTGTGGTCGCGGATTGCCACCGGAACTTCGAAGATATGGAACTTCACGCCTTCCTCGATGGCTTCCTTGACTTCCGCCGAGTTGGCCGGCATGTTCTCGTAAGACTTCCTGTAATATACGTAGGTGTCGTGTCCTTTGCGGTTCGCCGTGCGGCACGCGTCCATGGTCACATTACCGCCTCCGATTACCAGGACCTTGTGTCCAAGTGTGTATGAATCAGGGGATTTGAGGTAATCCAATGCGTAGATTATATCAGGAATGTCTTCGCCCGGAATGTCAAGTCGTCTCGGAATTGCAGCGCCTCCGGCAATGAGGACCGCATCGTAGGACGCGGCCAGTTCCTGCAGGCTGATGTCGCCCTCGCCGTTTCCGCCGACATTGACATTGCCCTTGAATGTGACACCGGCTTCTTCGATCAGCCTGTCGTATTGGTCGACGTAGCTGCGGTCAAGCCTGAATTCGGGAATGCCATATCGCAGCACGCCGCCCGATTTCTCGTTTTTGTCGAAAATGGTTACGTCAATGCCTTCTTCTCTCAGCATCAATGCGGCCGTTATGCCGGCAGGGCCGCCACCGATGATGGCGACTTTCTTTCCTTTTTCCGGACCGACTGTCGCATGCGCCTTGAAAATGTAGTCACATGAAAGCTCGGCTTCGATTTCATGCCACGCTACGGGATTTTTCTTGGCGTTCAATACGCAATGCCCGTAACAGCTTTTGCTCCAATCACATACGAGGCTGGTTATTGCAGAGAAAGGATTGTTTTTATACAATATGGAGGCTGCTTCCTCGTATTGTCCTTCGCGATAAAGCTTTATGATTGCCGGAACGTCTGTTTCCACGGCGCAGGCCGCCTTACATCTCGGGATTTTACAAAGCAAGCATTTCCCTGCTTCTGAACTAGTTTTAGTCATATCTAACCTATTATTTTGTAATTTCCCAAAGATATGAATTCTGTTCGTATTTTTCAACAACTCGCGTCCGGCAAGTTGACGTCGTGCTTGATTTTCGGGTAAAATGCGTGTCCGTCACTATGGAATTACCATTTGTTGTAATGAATCTTGGAAGGATCCCATTTGTCTTTCGGCTGGAACTCTCCGTCCGGGTGACCTACAGGAACGATGCAGAGGGGATGAATTGTCTCAGGAAGTTCCAATGCGGTTTTCACTATTGCGGAACGCTCCTCGTCAGAGGCTGCCGTCCAGACTGCACCAAGCCCCATGGCCTCGGCTGCCAGCAATAAATTCTCTGTCGCAGCGGAACAATCATCGGTCCAGAACTTGCTATATCCTGAAAGGTCGGCGCATACGACAATCGCCACCGGAGCGGTGTCCAGCCTTGCATAAGGAAGCAATTCCGCCATTGATGCCAATTTCTCCTTGTCGTTGACCACCACAAATCTCCATGGCTGTGAATTCATTGCGCTAGGTGCGGCCATAGCTGCTTTCAGCAATGTCTCCACTTGTTTGTCAGAAACAGGTTCCGAAGTGAACTTGCGCACGGATTTGCGGGCAAAGATGTTCTCCAAGACGATATCAGCCTTCTGAGACTCTGAAATATTGTTGCAAGATACCATAGTGATAAATGTCAGACCCGCCAAAGCGAGCAATTTAGTAAATGTCTTCATCTGAAATTCAAATTTTCATAAAACGGCTGCTGCTACAAAATTTTTACCAAAATTTCAATTTCGTCTCCGGTGACGTGGATTTGTCCCGGCGGGAGAAGATATTTGGCGGGATTATTGTTATATTTGTAGATTGAGTTTGTAGATTGAGTTCCGAACTGCGGAACTGATAAAACGTGTACAAGATATGAATAAACCGCTATTGGCTGCTGCGGCTGTTCTGGTTTTGAGTGTACTGACTTCATGCGGCGTGGGGAGAACCGGCGGGCAAGACAAGAATCTGGGGGGACAGGTATCTGTGTCAGGGGCATTTGCCCTATACCCTCTGGCAGTGCAGTGGTCGAATGATTTTCAGGTGAAATACCCTGGAGTAAAGATAGATATATCTGCCGGAGGTGCCGGCAAGGGAATGACTGACGTTCTGAACGGGATGGTGGACTATGCCATGCTCTCCCGTGAACTTCATAAGGAAGAAGCAGATGCCGGCGCAGTTGCATTCATCGTGGGTCGCGATGCCGTGATACCGGATTTCTGCAGCAGGAATCCTTATGCTGACATCTTGTTGAAACGTGGAATTACCTCGGAAGAAGCCAGAAAAATCTGGGTGACAGGAGAAATCAGCACCTGGGGACAGTTGCTGGGTAACGGCGAACGCCACAAGATTCGTGTATATACCCGTTCCGATGCATGTGGGGCGGCACAGACATTCGCATCCTGGTTCGGTGCCAAACAAGAAGACCTTCGCGGAACCGCAGTGTTCGGTGATCCCGGAATTGCCAAGGCCGTGCAGAACGACAAATGGGGTGTGGGCTTCAATAACCTGGCATATGCGTATGATCCTCAGACACATAGACTGCAGGACGGCCTCGCGGTCATACCTATCGACTCTGACATGGACGGCGTGATAAGTCCAGAAGAGGATTTTTACGAGACCAAGGAAAAACTTGTCCATGCCATCGAGACCGACATGTTTCCGACGCCGCCTGCCAGAGATCTTTACTTCGTCTCCAAAGGCGCGCCCAAGGACTCCGCATCCCTGGCATTCCTGAAATACATCCTGAAAGAGGGACAGCGTTTCAATGAACCCGCCGGCTATGTGCAGATTTCCGGCAAGATGCAAAGCGAAAACAAATCTCTTCTGCGCAATGCCAGCAAGGCTTCGAACCTGAAGCAGAACAATACACAGACGATAGTATATGTGTTTATCGGCCTGATAATCGGTCTGTTGGCATTGTTCAGCGGCTCGATTTTCCAGAAATCATTGAACAAGAGAAGAATCTACAAACAGAATCTTTCCTCGGTTTTCATGTTCATACTGACGATATCTTCGGTGCTGCTGCTCATCGCGATGATAGCGGGACTTACGATAAAATCAATGCCGATTCTCCAGGAAAACTCATTCTGGGATCTGGTATCATCTTCTGAATGGAAGCCTTCCCAGAAAAAATTCGGATTCCTTCCGTTCATTACAGGAACATTGACAGTAACCTTCCTGGCGATAATCATTTCATTGCCGTTGTCGCTGCTCACTGCAATTTCATTGACAGAATACTCGAAGAAATTTGTGCGCAAATTCATTTATCCGGCATTGGACATCCTTGCGGCACTCCCTTCGGTCATCTATGGCGTGTGGGGAATCCTGCTGCTGATACCGGTTACCGGTTATTCACTTCTTACGGCATCGCTGGTCCTCTGCGTGATGATATTGCCTATCATGGTGAGCCTTTTCGTGGAAATTTTCTCGGCTGTGCCACAGGATTTAAGAGACGCATCCATGTCGCTTGGAGCTACCAAATGGCAGACTACCAGGCGGGTGGTGCTTAAAAAATCATTGTCCGGAATATTTGCGGCCGTCGTACTGGCATTGTCCAAGGCGATGGGCGAGACAATCGCGGTGATGATGGTCTGCGGCAGTATTCCTGCCATTCCTCAATCATTGTTCAAGGGCTTCTATACGTTGCCGGCATTGATCGGAAACAATTACGGCGAAATGGCATCGGTGCCGCTCTACGAATCGGCAATCATGTTCGCCGCTCTGCTGTTGTTGGTCATTGTCGTAATTTTCAATGTCCTTTCTCGTGTGATTTTATATAAAGTACAGAAACAGAGTTGATTATGGGGAAGCTTAAAAGTAAATTCATCGAAGAGAAAGTGTTCATGGGCCTCATGTGGATAGCTGTGGTCGTGGTGCTGCTGGTGGTGGCTTCCATCATCTGGACAATATTCGTGAAGGGTATCGGAGCGATTTCCTGGGAAATGGTTTCCAGCGCTCCAGGAAAGAATTGGAATACAGCTGATGACGGAGGATTTCTCAATGCCATTGTAGGTTCGTTGCTGGTGGTGGCGCCGGCTACATTGATTGCCATGGTCGTGAGTGTCCCGGTGGTGTTCTATATGAACCTGTACCGCAGACGCTCCAATTGGCTTTCTTACGTTGCGAGACTGGTGTACGACGTGCTATATGGCATTCCTTCAATCGTTTATGGCGCATTCGCATTCATGATAATGGTAATGGTCGGCATGAGGGCTTCGCTTCTGGGCGGTATCATTGTAAGTACATTGCTGATTATACCTATGTTCATCAGGAGCGGTGACGAGATTTCCAAATCGGTGCCTGACGACATGATTGATGCGGCATTTTCACTGGGCGCGACCAAATGGGAAACATTGAAAGTAGTAGTCAAACAGGTGCTGCCGGGAATGGCGACGGCGACGCTTCTCGCAGTGGGTAAAGCAATCGGCGACGCGGCGGCGGTCATGTTCACTGCCGGCTTTTCCGACTCGGTGGCGACTTCATTGTCCTCACCTACAGCGACATTGCCTCTGGCTATTTTCAATTGGATAACAATGCCGGAGCCGTTCCCTGGAAGGGCTTATGCTGCGGCGCTGGTGCTGACCGTCATTGTGCTGATCCTCAGCCTCGGAGGCCGCTGGATTACTAATCATTTCACTAAGAACAACATGTAGAATATGGAACAGAATATGAAAAAAGAACCGCTTACAGTCAGGAATCTTAATCTTTCCATTGAGGGGAGGCCTATTCTGAAGAATATTAATCTGACATTTCCGGAGAACAAGATAACATGTATCGTAGGTCCGTCGGGCTGCGGCAAGAGTACATTGCTCAAGACTCTTAACCGATTGATTGACAATGTGGATGATGTCGAAATCGACGGGCAGATCATGATCGGAAGCCAGAATATAATAGGAGCGAAATACAGCGACCTCATCGAGTTGAGGCGCCGTGTGGGGCTAGTGCCTCAGCGTCCGTGTCCGCTTCCGATGTCCATATTTGACAATGTGGCTTACGGCTGCCGCATCCATGGCATGCATACGAAGAAATCCGAGTTGAATGATGTCGTGGAAAAATACCTCACCGAGGTGGGCCTGTGGGAAGAGGTGAAAGACAGGCTGCAGAGCTCTGCCATGAGGCTTTCCATCGGTCAGCAGCAGCGGCTTTGCCTTGCCAGGAGTCTTGCCGTGGAGCCTGATTTCATTCTGGCTGACGAGGCTACGAGTGCCCTGGACCCTGTTTCCAGCAAGACCGTGGAGGACCTTTTCGTAAAATTAAAGGAAAATTACTCCATCATCATGGTGACACATACGTTGAGGCAGGCATTGAGAATCGCGGATTATGCCGTGTTCCTTTATCTGGGCGAAGTCATTGAAACCGGTGATGCCGCACAGGTGTTCGGCGAACCGCGTGAGGAACTGACCAAAAAGTATTTGGCGGGAGTATTTAGCTAGAAGAGGGAAATATTTGTTAACTTTGCAATCTTTGGAGTTGAGGGATTGCGTACTGGATTGATAATAATTAGAAAGAATATAAAAATGAGCGAACATCTGACGCATTTGAAAGAACTTGAGGCTGAGTCCATTTACATCCTTAGGGAGGTCGCAGCGCAGTTCGAGCGTCCTTGCATTTTGTTTTCAGGCGGCAAGGACTCGATTGTATTGACATATCTTGCTTACAAGGCATTCTATCCGGCGAAAATTCCGTTCCCGCTGGTGCATATCGATACCGGGCACAACTTCCCGGAGACCTTGACATATAGGGATGACTTGGTCAAGAAGCTTGGCGCAGACCTCATTGTAGGTTATGTGCAGGACTCCATCGACGAAGGAAAGGTGAAAGAGGAGACAGGTTTCAATGCCAGCCGCAACAAGCTCCAGACGGTAACGCTTCTGGACACTCTTGCCAAGTATAAATTCGATGCCGCATGTGGCGGAGCGCGTCGTGACGAGGAAAAAGCCCGTGCGAAAGAGCGTATTTTCTCTCATCGTGATGAGTTCGGCCAGTGGAATCCGAAGAATCAGCGTCCTGAGTTGTGGGATATCTACAACGGTATGAAGAATCCTGGCGAGCATTTCCGCGTGTTCCCTATAAGCAACTGGACGGAAATGGATGTATGGCAGTATATCTATCAGGAAGGAATCGAGCTTCCGAGCCTGTATTATACTCATAAGAGAAAGGTGTTCTTCCGTGATGGCCAATGGCTTGCAGCGGAACCGCCGGTAATCATGCGCCGTCCTGAAGAGGAGGTCGTGGAGAAAGAGGTGCGTTGCAGGACAATCGGTGACATTACCTGTACCGGACTTACATTGTCACATGCCCACAGCATTGAAGATATCATCGACGAGATCGCGTCTTCACGTGTGACCGAGCGTGGCGGCAGAGCTGATGACAAACGTTCAGAGACAGCAATGGAGGACCGCAAGAAAGCCGGTTATTTCTAGTGGAGAGCAGGCGGCTCCCGATGCAGGGAACTGGTACTGTTAGCTGTAAGTATTTATTTATCAGAAACTTGTAAACAAATGGAAACTCAGAATACTAAAGGATATCTGAACATGCAGCTGCTCCGTTTTACGACGGCGGGCAGCGTGGATGACGGCAAGAGCACATTGATCGGAAGGCTTCTCTATGATTCGAAGTCGATTTTCGAGGATCAGCTCGAAGCTGTCGAAGAGGCATCTCGTAGCCGTGGCAATGAGGAGGTCAACCTGGCCCTTCTTACCGACGGTCTTCGTGCGGAAAGGGAGCAGGGCATCACTATCGATGTCGCATACCGCTATTTCGCTACGCCGAAACGTAAATTCATCATCGCCGATACTCCGGGCCACATCCAGTATACCAGAAACATGGTTACCGGTGCGTCTACTGCCGACCTCGCCGTGATTCTCGTGGATGCACGCCACGGTATCATGGAGCAGACCGTAAGGCATTCATACATAGCATCTTTGCTTGCCATCAACGAGGTTGTCGTATGTGTCAACAAGATGGACCTCGTGGACTTCTCCCAGGAAGTGTTCGACAAGATTGTGGCTGACTACAAGGAAATGTCATCATCCATTGAGCTTGGCAATGTGACATTCATTCCTATTTCAGCGAAACTTGGCGACAATGTCGTGAACAAGTCGGAGAACATGCCTTGGTACACTGGAAAGGCATTGCTTGATTTCCTTGAGACTGTCCAGCTGCCTGTGGAGTCAGAAGACAGCATGCGTCTTCCGGTGCAGTATGTGGTGAGACCAATTTCCGACAAGTTCCCGGATTTCAGGGGCTATGCAGGGCGGCTCGCGGAAGGCTCCATCAAAAAGGGTGACAAGATAAAGGTCTATCCTTCAGAGATGACATCTTCTGTCACAGCTGTTTATCTTGGCGAAAAGGAACTGGAGTCAGCTGTTTCTCCAGAGTCGGTGGATATCACGCTTTCAGATGATATTGATATCAGCCGTGGTGATGTGATCGTCGCTGTAGACGGCAAGCAGCCTCACATGGAGCAGGAGGTCCTTCTCAATGTCTGCTGGTTCAGAAATTCTCCTATGCAGCAGGGCAAGAAGTATGTCATCCGTCATGCCACACAGCAGACTCTCGGTATCATCAAGGAAATCGAATATAAGATCGATATCAATACACGCGAGAAGGAATATGGCGTGGACAAGCTCATAATGAATGATATAGCTCGTGTACGCATCAAGACTGCCGATCCTCTCATCTTTGATTACTATAAGGATAACCGTACGATGGGCAGCCTTATCTTCATCGAAGAGGGCACGAACGATACGGTCGGTGCAGGAATGATTGTTCCTGACGAAGCATAGGAGGCCGGGATGTCCCAATTGTTATCAACCATGACTGTCGATGAGCGCCGTGCATTTGCTGAAGCGAAGAACGCCGAGTTCATCGGACAGTCTCCTGAAAAGGCGCTGGAATATTTCCTGAATGCTTTTCCGTCAAGTTCTGCCCTGTCTTCAAGCTTGAGCTATGAGGACCAGGCAATTACCGATATGATGGTGAAGATAAGGAAGGATGCCAGGATCTTCACCCTGGATACCGGAAGACAATTTCCCGAAACGTATGATCTGATAGACCGGACCAATATGCAGTACGGTATCAAGATTGAGGTCTTCTTCCCTGACTTTCACAAAGTTCAGGAAATGGTGCGCAAGCATGGCATCAACCTGTTTTACGACAGTGTGGAACTTAGGCATCTCTGCTGCAATATCCGCAAGGTCGAGCCTCTCGGGCGCGCTCTTGAAGGCGTGGAAGTGTGGATCAGCGGCCTCCGTAGGGAGCAGTCTGTAACCAGAGCTTCCATGCAGATGGTGGAATATGATGCCGTGGACAATGTCATCAAGCTTAATCCGCTGATTCTCTGGACGGAACAGCAGGTGAAGGACTATGTGAAAGCCAACGGCGTACCGTACAACAAGCTTCATGACCAAGGCTTTCCGAGCATCGGATGCCAACCATGTACCAGAGCCGTAAAACCTGGCGAAGATATCCGCGCAGGACGCTGGTGGTGGGAGGATCCGGATCACCGCGAATGCGGACTTCACAGCAGGGGTTAGATGATGATCATGGTCTCGAATCCGGTTTTCCAGTTGATTACGGAGATCGAGGTCAATGCCCCCGCATAGTCAATGCCTATACGTATATCGTCAAGGTCCATGGCTGTCCAGTCATAACCTGACGAATTGATGAACTCCGACAGATCGTATTCTTTTTCGAGCGATTTGTCGGTTTTTCGTATCAATCTCATAACCAGACCGTTGCCTTCAGGGCTCTGCCTCGGAAGATTGACCTTGAACGTGTTTTCCCCGGGCTGTTGCCGTCCAGTGCATCTGAACGGTCCTGCAACCGGCGTCATCGTATCTAGTACAAGCCCGTTTACCTGTCCTGTAACTTCCAGTGTGAAAGGATATTCCGAATTGTCAGGGTTTGCATAGGAAATGGTCAGTTCCGCCCAATTCTTATGGAATGATGCCTTGCTGAATGCCGTTTCTCCGGTGCAATCAACATCATCAGTGCTGACCATAAGCCTGTCAGCCTCATGACCTTCATCAATAAAGACATTACGTCCATCCATCCTCCCGACGGCAATGCCTTGCAGACAGATGACTTTTATGCGGCTTTTCTGCATTTCTATGAATAGTTTTTCTTGAATGACATCGATTGTTTCACAACAATACATTGTCTGTTTATTTTTGTCGAAAGCCGATACAAGTACATCCGTATATTCTTCCGATGCATCCGAAAGGTCTACTGTAAGTCTGCACGGGCAATTTCCTCTCGGCTCCTTTACCGAACAGGACATGAATAGTGTGATGATTGAAGCCATCAAGAGAAAAGATGTACGTAATGTCATATTGCTTTAGAAACTAGATAGTTACATTTTCTGTCGGACCTTCACTCCAGTTGTTTACACTAATGGTGAACGAGCATTCCTTGCTTGTAACCGGAATGTCGGGATCCAATGAGCCCGGTCTGGTGATGGTAAGGTTCGAAATCGTATATTTGGTGTTCGCGGCGATGTTGCCTATCGTGATAGGGTAGTAATATGTCGTTTCGCCGAGAATGGTCTCCACTACGATTCTTGTAGGTCTTGCAGTTGCGGCTTCGTCCTGCGGCTCTTCCGATACCTTGTTAGGATATACGTAGAAGTATGAACCGGTGGTATACGGCTGCTCCTCCGTGACCTTTACGTCAGCCACGTCGTCCATGAGCATTGCATCGGGAGCGCCGGTCTGCAATGCTTTCTGATTATGCCAGACCGTAGGTGCGGCGCTCAAATCATAGCTGGTGTTTCCTGCCACGTTGACGGCATAGATCCTATGGATTTTCATGTCCATGTTCCTGTATGCCTGTGACGTGAAATTCACGGAAACTTTCTCGATGGCGAGTCGCGCCGCGATTCTGCTTACGTAGACAGTCAAGGTCTGGTCAGTATTCAGATCGATGTTATCGCTTCCTGTCATGACGAAGTTGGTCAATGAGTTGTCAGTGAGGCTGGTGATGGAACTGTTCAGGTCTTTCATCTTCGAAATGGATGAAAGGTCAGGTGCATTCACGACAGCTTTCACGATTTTGCTCCCGGTGGTGCAGCTCAGTTTGATATCGGCCTTCGTATCTGAACTTGCATAAGCGTCCAATTCTCCGTTGCCGCGGAAGACGAAAACCTGTACATTGTTGACTTTCTGTTCGTTATTCTCGGAAAGTGCCGCTTTCCCTATGAAAGCGCTGCTGCTTACTCTTACGGAAATCTCAGCAGTTTCTTCCGCGATGTTTTCTGATGCAACTTCTGATTTGTTGCAGGAAATGGCAAATGCTGCCATACTGACCGCTGCTGCGGCCATTACAAATGATTTTTTCATGATTAAAATTTGTTTTATAAAATAGCGTTATTCTTCTTCTCTGTTCAACCCGAACATTTCTATCAATGCCGATATTTCCGGGTCAAGATTACCCCTGTGGACAAATGACGGATTCATGCTGCATGCCGTCAGATAATGGTCGGCGGCAGTGCGGTATTCTCCCATCCGGCTGTATAGCAGTGCTTTCATATAATGGACCCTGTCCGTTTCCCGAAGGGACTGGAGTATTTCCATTGCGCTGGCGTTATAGTCCATTGCACAATATGCGACTGCCAAGTTATAGTCGTGGTATGGCCTGAGTTTCGCGATGGCCTTATTGTAGTCTCTGTCTGCAATCGCCTGTACGCCGGCCATATATGCGGTGTCGAGAACGGTCGTTCTGACAGTGTCCTGTATCATGCCCTTCCTGTGCAGGAAGAAATCGAAACGGACCGTCCTCAGTCTTGGATAGAGACTGGATCTCAAGTACTTGTAGCATGGCATGGCCGACATGGCAGATTCTCTTTTGTCGAGGTCCCCGATCAATCTCAGCTTGCAGTAGTTTTCCTTTTCGGCAGAAGTCAGGAGCGTGTCCCGGTCAACCATGGAATCCAGCATTGGCCAGTTCTCACCGGAACTCCGTGATATGAATTTTATTCTATCGGCGTTGTCCTGTTTCCGGACCAGTCCTCCGTCCAGACTCATCATTACACCGGTTTCTTTCCTGATGGAGTCAATGCTTGCCTCCAGAAATTTCGTGAAATACGATGAAATTGATGCTGCTCTTTTCTCGGACAATGCCTGATTGAATCTTGCGCTTCCTTCCGGCGAGCAGGATGCTGTCACGATGATGGAATCCAGGTCGTAGTCTTTGTCTGATGCGAGTGCGGACAGGTTACCCTTGATTCGTCCTATTTCGGTATTGTTGTTCCCCAGTTGAGGATCTATTTCCGTGCTGCCTGATGTGAATTCCACATAACACGCAGTGTTCGCTTCGGCTTTTCTGGAGATGATTCTGGTAAGGTACCGCTCACTCATATCCGTGAAGGAGCTGAGAGAACTGATATAGAACGTAAGTCGTTGGCTTTCCGGGATTTTCAGAATAGGCTCGCCCGATTCCAGAATGTCTCCGGACAATGCTATTTCCGCTTTTCTGAGGCCCGGACAAGTACTGAGCGTCTGAACGTAGTCGTAAATGAAGTCTCCTCCCGATGTCATCATCACGGTGTCCAGCCGGATGCCCTCCGTTACGATTGGCGCCTTGACGTATTTCCTATACATCTTGTCCGTCCTGGACTTGCGCCGTTCATTCTTCTGGTAACGGAACTTGTTCGTATAGTGCTCTACGGCAGCCTGTTCAGTGACTCCATAGACGGAAGCGAACTCTTCGTCCGAAACGGCAGATGAATCGGTCCGGAACTTATACAATTCTGGAATGTTCCTTTTTATGAATATTTCCAGCTGACCGATATTGATGAAGCTGTCCGGATCGGAAATGATGGAATCCAGGAATTTGCGGTACTGTTCATAGCCTTTCATCTGCCGCCTTCTGTATTGTGCTCCCGTGACGACCACAGGTTCCAGCCTGATGCTGTCCTCCATCACGAACATGTCGGGATAGAGCCTGAGCTGCCATCTGCTGTCCTGCAGTTCTCCCGGGACTACAACCTGGAATTTCAGGTCCACTTTCCCATGACGTTCAGCTACATTCCTGAACCTTGCCGTAACCATTGCGGCCCTTATGACATCGGTGGCGGTCATCTCTCCGTTTTCATCTTTCACTGCATTCATTATCAGCACGTTTTCCGGTTCGCTTACCTCAATGGTATCTTTCTCCTCCTGTCTGTTCTTCAATGATGGGATGAACGTTTCTTGGGGAAGAGCCAGGCCGGCGGAGACATGATTATCCCTGAGGCTGCTGATTCTGTTATGCATGCCACATTCCGTCACAACAACTGCAATGGTCAAGAGCAAGATCAGTTTTTTCATAGGACTTTAACTTTATGGATTTTGTTCTTCAAGCGATTACTATATTCCGAAGGCCGGTTGGGTCCCCTCGGGACAATTCTCGATTTCTATCCTGTTCGCAAGGACCTCGTATATCTGCTTCTCCACACCGTCGTTCCCTTCAAATTTCTGGGTGCGGAGCCTTCCCATTACATGGACGAGAGTCCCCTTGTCGATTTTATGAAAGTCCGGCATTCCTTTACCGTTCCATGCGGTAACATTATGCCATGTGGTCTCGATGACCGGCTTGCCTTCCTTGTCTTTGTAGGCGTAATTGGTAGCAACGGAGAATCTGATGTTCTCATTGTTGCCGACAGTCTGGAGTTTGACGTTTCCAACGTTTCCTCGCAGTTCGATTTTGTTGATTTGTTCCATATTCTATATTGGTTTTTAGCGGACAATCAGGCCGCGCGTCCCCGCATTGTCCGACGGCAAAGTAATTATGGAAAAACCGCATTTGAAAGGAAAGTTAAAAATCATACGAGTTGTTTTTATGATTTTTATCTTTTCCGAAAAATGATGTGGACATAAAAATTATTTTTTATGTAGGGCAAATTTGTCTTCCCGGTTTCAAAAATGTCACAGCGACATAAAATTCTTATATTTAATTCGTTAATGGAGTCACCTTTTCGATGTTATGTGAAAAATATTCTACATCTTGGCCGCAAAACAGAAATGCTATGGCTGAATACAGATTGATAAAAAACTTTGCAGGTGTCGAAACCTGCCTTGAATGCGGGGCGATATTCTATGGCCGTTCCAACAGGAAGTTCTGCTGTGATGCGTGCAAGAACAAGTATCATAACAGACATTTCCAGGATATAAGAAACAGAAAACTGCGGGTCAAGTCCGTGCTGGAAAAGAACTATAAGATTCTTTCAGGGCTGCTTCATGAGAACCGGCTTTCCGTGGACTTTGCGGAACTGTCCCTGCTCGGGTACAATCCTGAGTTCGTCACAACTTTCCACAAGACGGCCGGCCGGACGCAGTGCTCGTGTTATGATATAATGTTCATGATTTCTGCAGAACGCATATATAATATCCATAGGTCGGAACCGATGGGACAGGTGTGCTTGTAGAAGAAGTGAAAAACAAATCGTAAATTTGAAGCCGAAATACCGATATATTTATGACAGATAATCCACTTTTGACAGAATCGGGGCTGCCGTATGGCGCTCCTCAGTTCGACAAGATACGTAACGAACATTATCTTCCGGCATTCAGGGAGGCAATCAAAGAGGCCAAGTCAGAAATAGATGCGATAGTATCTTCTCCGGAGCTGCCTACGTTCGCCAATACGATAGAGGCGCTCGAATACAGCGGCAAGACGCTCGGACATGTCTCTGATATCTTTTTCAACATTCTGGAAGCTGATGCGGATGACGAACTTCAGCAGATCGCGGAAGAAGTGTCGCCGATGATGACGGAATATTCAATGTACGTTTCCCTGAATCCTGTATTGTTCAGCAAGGTGAAGGCTGTATATGATCAGCGTGAAAACTTGGAATTGTCGACGGACCGGCAGCGCCTGCTGGAAGAAACCTACAAGTCTTTCTCCAGACAGGGTGCAAACCTGTCTGGTGAGGATAAGAAGAAATACAGCGACTATATGGAAGAACTGTCGCTGCTTTCATTGAAATTCGGCAAGAATGTGCTTGCGGCCACGAATGCGTTTGTCCTTCATATAACTGATGAACAGCAACTTGCAGGGCTGCCGGATTATTTGAAAGACCTTGGGAGGATGACGGCTAAGGAGAAAGGTCTTGACGGCTGGGCGTTTACACTGGACCGCCCGAGCTATGGCCCGTTCATGCAGAATTGTGAAGACCCGCAACTGCGCAAGCAGATGTATCTCGCGTATAATGCGAGGGCTGTAGGCGGGGAGAATGACAATATGGAGATTGTCCGTAAGATTGCGGCGTTGAGGCTTGAAATCGCCCGGCTGCTCGGCTATGATTGCTGGGCGGATTATGTTCTTGAAGAAAATATGGCCAAGAACACGGAAACCGTCATGAGTTTTCTTGAAAAGCTGATGACTCCGTCATTGCCGTTCGCAAGACGGGAGGTCCAAACGGTGTATGAATACGCAGTTGCGCATGGCTTCAGGGAAATCGCAGAAAAGTCCGGGCTTCCTTTCCATACACTCATGCCTTGGGATTTCAGCTATTGGGCAGAAAGGTATAAAGAGGCTGAATATTCTCTCAATGATGAGCAGCTGAAGCCATATTTCAGGCTGGAGAATTGCATTGATGCAGTACTTGGACTCGCTGGGAGACTGTATGGAATATCTTTCGAGGAGCGTACGGATATCCCTGTATATCATCGAGATGTAAAGGTCTATGATGTACGTGACAATGACGGCCGGCATCTGGCACTGTTTTATGCAGACTTCTTCCCACGTTCGACGAAACGCAGCGGTGCCTGGATGACGGAATTCCGTGGACAGAGAATTGAAAACGGTGTGGAAGAACGTCCGTTGGTAAGCATTGTCATGAATTTCAGCAAGCCTACGGAAAATGCGCCGTCACTTCTTACGCATGATGAACTGACCACGTTCCTTCACGAATTCGGACATTCGCTTCACGGCATGTTCGCAGAGGGCCGGTATCCGTCATTGTGCGGGACCAATGTCGCCAGGGATTTCGTGGAGCTGCCTTCACAGATAATGGAGAACTGGGCGTTCGAACCGGAATACCTGGAATCATTCGCCAAGGACTACAGGACAGGAGAGGTTATCCCGAAGTCGCTGATAGCCAGAATTGTCAATGCGAAGAATTATCTTGCCGGATATTATCAGGTCAGACAGCTGGACTTCGGAGAACTCGACATGGCCTGGCATACATTGAAGGCGGAGCCGAAAGAAGATACGCTTGATTTCGAAAATGCCGCATTGGAGGATTATCGCGTGCTTCCGCATTATCCGGGAACTGCCATATCGACTTCCTTCGGACATATATTTTCAGGAGGATATTCTGCCGGATATTATTCTTACAAATGGGCGGAAGTCCTTGAAGCTGATGCATTTGCGTTGTTCCAGGAGAAAGGGATCTTTGACAGGGAGACTGCAGAATCGTTCAGGCGTGAGATTCTTTCGAAAGGTGATTCGGTGGACCCTGCAGTGCTTTACCGGAACTTCCGCGGACATGAACCGGATTCACAGGCATTGATGAAAAAACTTGGGCTCGTATAGAACCCAAGTTTATCGAATGAAATATGTCTTAAAGCCTTATGCTTCAATGCCTTGTTTCTTCGGATCCTTGAACAGGACAGCGAACAGGACTCCGACCACGAGGGCATAGGCGGCGAAGATATACCATGCTGTGCTCCATGACGGCTCGGCTGCATTGTTGACGAACTTGTTCACGATTTCCTGAGCTCCGAGAGTTCCGATTGTCGCACCTATACCATTGGTCATCAACATGAAAAGGCCCTGTGCGCTGGAACGGATCTTCTCGTCGGTCTTCATGTTCACATAGAGAGACCCGGAGATGTTGAAGAAGTCGAATGCCACACCGTAGACGAGGCATGAAAGAACGAACATCCATACGCCTGCGCCAGGATTACCGGCACCGAACAGACCGAAACGGAATACCCATGCGAACATGGCGATGAGCATCACCTTCTTGATTCCGAAGAATTTCATTGCGAAAGGAATCAGGAGAATGCAGAGCGTTTCGGAAATCTGTGACAGGGAAATAAGGGCATTGGCATTCTGTGCTCCCCAGGTATCGGCATATTCCGGAATCTCCTTGAAATGAGTGATGAACGGGTTTGCGAATCCGTTTGTGATCTGGAGCGAAACGCCGAGCAGCATTGAGAAGATGAAGAAGATCGCCATGTCCTTTTTCTTGAAGAGCGAGAAGGCGCGGAGTCCGAAAATATCCACGAAAGAGGTGGATTTCGTGCCGCTGTGGTCTACCGGACAAACTGGCAGAGTGAGTGAGTATATGCAAAGGAGAATGCCGAGAATACCGGATGTGATGAACTGGTTATAAGACTGCTGGAACTGTACGCCATCTATGGTCATGAAGTTTACGAACAACATGCTGCAGATGAATCCGACTGTTCCGAACACCCTGATAGGCGGGAAGGCTTTCACCGTGTCCATTCCATATTTTTCCAGTCCGGAATAAGCTACGGAATTGGACAATGCAATCGTCGGCATGTAGAAGGCGACGCTTATCGAGTAGATGGAGAACAATGTGGCGAAATCTACATTGTTGCCGGCGGTAAAGCCATAGTATCCGGCGGCAATCATCGCAATACCCGCGATACCGTGGCAGATGCTGAGAACCTTCTGCGCCTGGATGAACTTGTCTGCGATGATACCTATGATTGCAGGCATGAAAATGGAAACGATGCCCTGCATGGCATAGAAGATACCGATTTTCGGTCCGAGTCCGATGCTGTAGAGGTAGCTGCCCATCGACGTGAGGTAGGCACCCCAGATGGCATACTGGAGGAAGTTCATGATTATCAGCCTAGTGCTGATGCCGTTGTTATTCATTCTAGTATTGTTTTTGTTTAAAATATCAAACCGTTTCAAAAGCGAAATTATGCAAATGTACAAGTTTTTGGCGTAATTTTGCTATCTTTGGAGATTGAAACTTAAAAATACCGGTTTCTTAATGAAATTTGTCAAGACAGCAACCGACCCGCAGTCGTCAGCCAGATGCGGCGTGATAACGACTGACCACGGTCAGATAGAAACACCTATTTTCATGCCGGTCGGCACGGTCGGCTCAGTGAAGGGCGTATACCATAGAGATCTCAAGGAAGACATTCAGGCACAGATAATTCTGGGCAATACTTATCATCTTTATCTCCGTCCGGGACTTGATACGCTCAAGGCTGCCGGCGGACTGCATAAGTTCATCTCCTGGGACAGGCCTATCCTTACCGACAGCGGCGGTTTCCAGGTATTTTCATTGACGGGAATCCGTAAACTGACTCCTGACGGATGCACGTTCTCCTCCCACATTGATGGTTCCAGACATACTTTCACGCCCGAGAACAATGTTGATACACAGCGTATTATCGGAGCGGATATCATGATGGCCCTGGACGAATGCTGCCCGGGAGACGCCGACTACATCTATGCCAAGAAATCATTGAAAATGACGCAGTCGTGGCTGGAGAGATATTTGAAGCGATTCGATGAGACTGAACCGCTTTACGGATACAGCCAGACCGTTTTTCCGATTATACAGGGCTGCGTTTACCCTGATCTGAGGAAGATGGCCGTGGAACATGCGGTTTCGTTCGACAGGGAAGGATATGCCATCGGCGGACTTGCGGTAGGGGAGCCTACGGAAAAGATGTACGAAATGCTTGAACTCGTCTGCCCGATTTTGCCGGATGACAAGCCGCGTTACCTCATGGGTGTCGGCACTCCTGCCAATCTTCTGGAAGGAATTGCCCGCGGTGTGGATATGTTCGACTGCGTGATGCCGACCAGAAACGGACGCAACGGCATGCTGTTCACTTGGAACGGTATCATGAACATGCGCAACAAGAAGTGGGAGAACGACTTTTCTCTCATTGACCCGGAGGGCGCATCATTTGTGGACAGGACATATACGAAAGCATATCTGCGTCATCTTTTCATTGCCGGTGAGATGTTCGCGGCGATGATTGCCAGTGAACACAACCTGGCGTTCTATCTGGATTTGGTCCGCCATGCCAGGGCACACATACTTGCAGGCGACTTCAAGTCATGGAAAGATGCCACGGTTAAACGTATAATGACAAGACTTTAAAGCTGTTGATGGCAATGTTTCCGAAAAGACTTGACAGATACATCATTACGAAATTCATGATGACATTCTTTATCGCGATCCTGCTGATAATCGGAATCGTCATCATCTTCGACATCAGCGAGAAAATCGATGATTTCGTGTCGAAACAGGCCCCGTTGAATGAAATTGTCTTCAGTTACTACGTGAATTTCATCCCGTATTTCATGAATATGTTCAGCCCTCTATTCGTGTTCATTACGGTCATATTCTTCACGTCGCGAATGGCGGCCAACTCCGAGATAATCGCGATTCTGTCATGCGGCATCAGTTTCCACAGGATGATGTTGCCATACATATTTTCAGCGACCGTCATTGCCCTCTTGTCCCTGGGACTCAATCTGTTCGTGATCCCGCGGGCCAATGCGGAGCGGCATGTTTTCGAGGCGAAATATACTAAAAAGCGTGCCCAGGCGTCGGAACGCAATATCCATTATCAGATAGCACCCGGCGAGTTCGTTTACGTGGAACAATTCAGCAAATACAACAACACGGCATACAAGTTCACGCTCGAAACCATAAAGGACAACCAGTTGGTTTCCAAGCTTTCCGCTGAAAGGGCCGTGTGGGACAGCACGTTGGGCGGATGGAAATTGAGAAAATATTTCATCAGGGATTACAACGAAGGAGGTATGGAGGACATTGTGAAGTGCGGCGACCAGCTCGACACCGTCATCAGCCTCACGGTCACGGACTTCTTCCGCAAGAAGAACACCGTGGAAGACCTGCCTTATGAAGAATTGGAAGAACTTATAGAGACGCAGAAGCTCAGGGGAGACCCCAACGTAAAATATTCATTGATAGAGAAGCATACCAGATTCTCCCTGCCATTTTCTGCTTTCATATTGACAATCATGGGCGTATCCCTCTCCTCCAGAAAGAAGCGCGGAGGAATCGGATGGAACCTCGCGACAGGAATCGCGTTGAGTTTCTCATATATTCTGTTCATGCGCTTCAGCCAAATGTTCGTGTATACGGGTGTCATGCCGCCGTGGCTTGCCATCTGGCTGCCAAACATGATTTTTGCGGTGATTACGGGAGTACTGTATAAGATTGCACCGAAATAATTTTAACCAATATCAGTTTATATGGCAGAACACACATTATCCCCTGTGAAGCGCACCATTGTGGGTGTGCAGTTCATGTTCGTGGCTTTCGGCTCCACTGTCCTGGTACCGATTCTTTGTCACCTTGACCCTGCAATCGCATTGCTTGCAGCCGGTCTCGGAACCCTTCTCTTTCATCTGGTGACTGGCGGAAAGGTGCCTATCTATCTGGGCAGCAGCTTTGCGTTCATCGCTCCAATCATCAAGGCCACTGAGCTTTACGGCATGGCCGGCATGTTCTGCGGACTTGTTTCCGTCGGCCTTGTCTACGTCCTTATGAGCTTGCTGGTCAAGACATTCGGTATCGGATTCATCAAGAAACTTTTCCCTCCGATCGTCATTGGACCGGTGATTGTCCTCATCGGTCTTTCACTTGCAAGTTCCGGCGTGAACATGGCGAAATCCAACTGGATCCTGGCCCTGGTATCGCTCGCCGTAGCCGTTGCAGCCTCCATCTGGGGCAAGGGAATCGTGAAACTCATCCCTGTAGTTTTCGGTGCAGTAGCCGGATATATCGTGTCTGTCATTTTCTTCAGGGGAGCAATGGATTTTTCGCCTGTGGCAGAGGCTTCATGGTTCGCCATTCCTAAGCTCGCGCACATGTCATTCTCCTGGCAGGCAATACTTTTCATGGCCCCGGTAGCCATAGCCCCTATCATTGAACATGTCGGAGATATGTATGCCATAAGCTCGATTGCAGGCAAGGATTTCGTGAAAGATCCGGGACTTCACCGCACGTTGCTCGGTGACGGACTTTCCTGCTGCCTGGCAGCATTCCTCGGTGGCGCGCCTATTACTACGTATTCAGAAGTGACAGGTGCTGTGTCACTTACTAAAGTAACGGATCCTTCCGTACTCCGCATTGCAGGCGTTTCAGCAGTTGTGCTGGCACTTATCGGTAAGGTAGGCGCTGTGATCCAGACGATTCCGCAGGCCGTTCTCGGAGGCATCATGCTCCTTCTGTTCGGTTCCATCGCATCAGTCGGCATCAGCAATATGATTGAATCCAGATTGAACATGGGTTCCACCCGCAATCTTATCATATCATCATTGATCCTTACGATAGGAATCGGCGGCGCGGTGATTGATTTCGGCTCGTTCTCATTGGCCGGCATCGGCCTCGCATCCATCGTAGGCGTCATCTTGAACCTTGTCCTCCCGCACGACGACAAAGAAATCCTCGAAAAATAATGCAAGTAAAAATTGTCAATAAATCTTCGAATCCGTCCCCTGCGTATGCGACTCCGCTCTCTGCAGGGATGGATATCCGCGCGAATCTCCAGGAACCGCTGACACTGAATCCGTTACAGCGTATGCTCATTCCTACCGGACTTTATATTGCATTGCCGGAAGGCTATGAGTGTCAGGCTCGTCCGAGAAGCGGCCTGGCTGTGAAACATGGCGTTACGGTCCTCAATTCGCCCGGCACCATTGATGCGGATTATCGCGGCGAACTCAAGGTCCTGCTTGTGAACCTCTCTGATACTCCGTTCGTCATAGAACCGGGAGAGCGCATTGCCCAGCTCGTCGTAGCCAAACATGAGCATGTGGAATGGTCGGAAGTTGAAGTCCTCGACGAAACCGAAAGGGGAGAGGGCGGATTTGGAAGTACAGGTGTAAAATAATGGAAATCAAAGAATTATATTCAATATTCTGCAAGTGTGGAACTGTCACTACTGACAGTCGCGCCATCAGCGGCGGGGAACTTTTCTTCGCATTGAAGGGCGAGAATTTCGACGGCAACGAGTATGCTTCCAAGGCTTTGGATGCCGGAGCAGCGTACGCCGTCGTCAATGAATCTGCGCCCATAGCTTCACACGTGTCGGAATACATCGGCGCAGAAGGCCGCAGCCGCATCATTCCAGTTCCGGACACGCTTCGGACATTGCAGGACCTGGCCCGCTATCACAGGGAGCATGTGCTTGGAGATGAGCATCTTACTGTAATCGGTATCACCGGAACCAACGGCAAGACCACGACCAAGGAACTTATCCGTACCGTGCTTTCCGCCAAGTACAATGTCATTGCCACCGAAGGTAATTTCAACAATGACATCGGGGTGCCTCTTTCCCTGCTGAAGATAACGCCTGCTACCCAGCTGGCTGTCATTGAGATGGGCGCGAACCATCCTGACGACATTGCGAAGCTGGTGCAAGTATGCGAGCCCGACTACGGCATCATCACCAACGTCGGCAAGGCGCACCTGCTCGGCTTCGGCAGCTTCGAAGGCGTCCAGCGCGCAAAGGGCCAGCTTTATGATTATGTCAATGCCCACGGGCGGGCGGTTTTCGTCAATGAGGATGATCAGGTTCTCAGGTCAATGTGTTCGCAGCGTGCAGGCCTTTCCATCGTGCCTTACGGTCTTGTGACCGATGGCTGCGAAGTGTTGGAAACTACGCCTGAAAACCCATATCTCCGTATTAGGATGAATGACGGCAAAGTGCTGGAAACCAAGCTTGTAGGCGCATATAATGCTGCCAATGCCCTGGCTGCCATATGTATCGGAAAGTTCTTCGAAGTCCCTGAAGAAGATGCGATTGCCAAGATTGCGGAATATGTTCCTTCCAACAGCCGTTCGCAGATGGTCAAGACTGACCGCAATGTCCTGATAGTGGATGCGTACAATGCCAATCCTTCCAGCATGAGGGCGTCATTGGCCAATTTCTTCAGCATGTCGGCTCCTGCTAAAGCGGTGATGATTGGAGATATGGGAGAGTTGGGTGATAGTTCCGCAGAAGAACATGATGATATATTGAAACTCTTGATAAACAACGAAGTAGATAAGATATTCCTTGTTGGAAAAGAGTTTGGAAAGTCATTGGAAGCTATCCCGGAAGAGGTGATAGGAAGACGTATTTACTGGTTTGCATCGTCAGATGAACTGGCAGCTCATCTTTCCGAAATCAAACTTGCCGGATATACGATTCTAATCAAAGGTTCCCATTCTATGCATATGGAGAAAACTGTGCCGGAATTGTAGTCGCAGCCGTCAAGAAATTTTGTTTCCCGCCGCCTCTTCAGGTGACGGGATTTTTTTGCGGTCGATGAATCTGGCAAACAACCATCTGGCAGCCATGGCGACAATCAACCCGTAGATGCATCCTATCATGGCGCCCACCGTGATATCTCCGAAGTAATGCTTCCCGACGAAAATCCTGCTGAAGGACAGCAATGCCGCCCAGGTGAATATCGTGATAATGAATGCTTTGTAGGTGTGCTTCTTGTCGTAGCGGAACAAAACTGAGGAGCACATTGCCAATCCGAACGCGTTGGCGGCATGTGCCGAAAAGAATCCGAAGAAACTGCCTCTGTTTTCCAGGACATGCAGTCCGCCGAACAGCATCTGGCTGCTGTAGCATGGACGTAATCGTGCTACGCTGTATTTCAGAAGGTTGGAGGTCTGGTCGCATAGAACCAAAGTCAGCACCATGCATAGAATCGCGATTCCTCCTTTTTTCCAGCCGAGCCGTTTGAAAAGGAAGAATGCGATGATGGCATAGAGCGGGAACCAGACGTCCCTGTCCGACATGAACATCATGAACTGGTCAGTCGCCGGAATGTGGAAACTGTTGATGAACAATGTCAGGATCTGATCCCATCTGTGCAATATGTCCCAGAAATGCATAATCCGTTAAATGTCAGTGTTCAATGCTTTCCAGAGTTCGTCTTTCAGTTCCTGGAGATTTTCTCCTGTAACTGATGAAATGAAAACTGTCGGCACGTTCGCCGGAAGAGTCTTCCGTATCTTTTTCTCTGCCTTCTCGTCGATGAGGTCGCATTTGGTCACCGCCAGGACTCTGTCCTTGTCGAGAAGTTCAGGGTTGTACATCTTCAGCTCGTTCAGCAGAACTTCATATCCCTTTTCAATGTTTTTTTCTTCTGCCGATACCATGAAAAGCAGTACGGAGTTGCGCTCGATGTGGCGTAAGAACCTGAGTCCTATGCCTTTACCTTCATGTGCGCCCTCGATGATTCCAGGTATGTCGGCCATGACAAATGATTTGTCGTCATGGTATCTTACGATTCCGAGGTTCGGCTCCAATGTGGTGAATGCGTAGTTCGCAATCTTGGGCTTGGCTGAAGTAATCGCTGCCAGCAATGTGGATTTTCCGGCATTAGGGAATCCGACGAGTCCCACGTCTGCAAGTACCTTCAGCTCAAGGACAAACCATCCTTCCTGTCCGTCTTCTCCAGGCTGCGCGTATCTCGGGGTCTGTTGCGTTGCCGACTTGAAATTGTTGTTTCCCAGTCCGCCTCGTCCTCCCTTGCAGAGAATCTTCTCCTCGCCTGGTTCCATCATGTCGAACAGCACCTCTCCAGTTTCGCCGTCCTTCACGACGGTTCCCACAGGCACGTCCAGGACAATGTCTTTGCCCTGTTTACCCTTGCAAAGCGCCGCTCCGCCATGTTCTCCGTTTTCCGCCTTGATGAATTTCTTATATTTCAGATGGATCAATGTCCAGAATTGTGGATTCGCCCTCAATATGATATGTCCGCCTCTTCCTCCGTCTCCTCCGTCCGGTCCTCCCTTCGGTACATACTTGGCGCGATGCAGATGCACCGATCCCGCGCCACCATGTCCCGAAGCACAATATATCTTGACGTAATCAATAAAATTGCTCTCTGCCATAACTCTCTACAGGTTCTATTATTTCAAGTTGCAAAGATAGCGAATTTTGCAATAGTTATTTCTTGCTATTTGTTATTTTGAATTATAATGATACATTTGCGAAATAGGGTATCGAAAAAGAGGCGGTTGGATTTTTTAATTTGATGGAAAAGTGCATTTAGTATAATTTCGGACATGGATAAATGTAGGTTTATTTCGATTGCAACTCTCGCTGTTGCTGCCTGTTTCAGCCTGTCAGTTGAGGCTGCCGCTCCCAAGAAGACTTTCGCCATTCAAGGAGAGGTCGTTTCCGCTGCGAACGGCTCTCCGGTCGACTTCGCGTCAGTTTTGGTAACACCGTCACAGCTCTATACAATGACTGACGAAAAAGGTGTATTCTCTCTTAAAGACGTGCCGGCCGGTACTGTCACCGTCAGTGTGCAGTTCTATGGCATGGAACAGAAAGACACCACATTTACAGCCAAGGCAGGAGAAAACGTGAAGTTGAAATTGGCGCTTAAAGAAACCTCATTCAGATTGAGCGACGTCGTGGTCGTGGCCACTGGAAACAAGGCAGGAAGCAGTACCGCGTCCAATATCTCCAGGCAAGCGATGGACCACATGCAGACCAGTTCATTGGCAGATGCCATGGCATTGCTTCCGGGAGTATCCGTGTCGAATCCGGATCTGTCCAGCTCCCAATCGATTACCATCAGGACTGCACGTCCTATCGTTCCGGGCGAATCAGCCAATTCGGCATCAGTGATGAACAGCCTAGGAACAGCCGTCATTGTCGATGGCGCACCGATGTCCAACAATGCCAACCTCCAGACACTCAGCCCGGTAGTAGGCGGAAGTTCGGGAGATGACAGCCGCTCCGGCACACCGGCACGAGGCATGGACGTAAGATCACTTTCGACTGACAATATCGAATCCATAGAAGTCATCAGAGGTATCCCGTCGGCAGAATATGGCGACCTCACATCTGGTGCGGTGCTGGTGAAATCCAGAGCCGGAAAATCTCCGCTCATGATCCGTTTCAAGACCAATCCGAACATCTATCAGGCTTCGGCGGGTAAAGGATTTTCGCTCGGAAAGAAGGCGGGCGACCTCAATATCTCCGGCGACTACGCGTATAGCAAGAACTCCCTGACCAAGAACCACGCATTCTACCAGCGTGCCAGCGCCAAGGCCCTCTGGACCGTGCGAATAGGGGAATTGGTCAATGAAACTACGTCATTGTCAATGAATTATGGACGCGACCGCAGCAAGCTAAATCCTGATGATGCTTCATCCAGGACCCAGTCCTATGCCAATGACATAGGTGTCGCGTTCAATACCAACGGCCGAGCATCCATCAATGGAAACTGGCTGCGCAGCATCAACTGGCTGGCTTCGGGAAGCCTTAACGACAAGAAATCCCATTATGAAAGCACGGCCACCAATGCGCTGAATCTCTATGCCAAGTCAATGACAGACGGCGAAATATACAGCAACATTGCCGGAGCGCAGATTAAAGATGCGGATGGAAATATCATTACCAACGTACCGGCTAACAGTTCGGTAAAAGGCGTGGTCCTGCCGTACAGCTATTTCTATCAATATGATATCTATGGCAAGGAAGTCAATGCTTTCGTGAAAATGAATGCCGATTTCGCTCATACATGGGGCGCCGTGAACGAGAGACTGCTGATCGGAGCGGACTTCAAGACCGACGGCAACCTCGGCAAGGGTTCAGTCTATGACGACGATTACCCTCCTTACAGAAATATCGGCAATGCTGAATCCGGTTATCGTGCAAGGCCTTATTCTGATATTCCGTTCATCAACCAGCTGGGTCTCTATGCCGAGAACTACTTCAACTGGAAATTCGCAAAGCGGGAATTGAATATCGTGGCCGGCGTCCGTTATGACAATGTCAATGGGCATAATTCAGTAGCACCTCGAATCAATGCTTCCATCGACATCTTCCCTTGGATGACGCTTCGCGGCGGATATGGTCTGACATCGAAGGCTCCGACCTCGTACTACCTCTATCCGAACAAGTCATACCACGACTATATCCTTTACAACGGAATGCACGCAGATTTGCCTGAAAATGAGCAACTTCTCATAGCGAAAACCGATATATACGATGCTGTGAACAAGGACCTGGAAATCGCTGTGAACCGCAAGGCTGAAGTCGGTATGGACTTCAATTTCGGTGGTCATTACCGCATCAGCGTCACCGCTTATGACGAGAGAATGGACAATGGCTACAATTATGGCCTTGACCTCAGTTCTTTCAAATGGTATCATGCGATGACTTATGACGTGGACCACAAAGATGCAGGGCAGCGGCCTGTATTGAAGAAAGGTACGGAATACGACCTCTTCTATACAGTCTATAAACCGCTGAACAACATCAAGTCCACCAACAGAGGAATTGAATATGAAATCGACCTCGGAAGATTCGATGCTATCCGTACTTCCTTCTATATCAATGGTGCATGGATGCGCAGCTCGAATACGAACAAGGGGTATTCTTTCGGAACGAGAGAAAATGTAGGGACACCTGAAAAGAATATCGGTATTTATGAACCGGAAGTCTCCACGAGCTATGCGGAGCAGTTGAATACCACTCTCCGAATCACTCACAACATTCCGCAGGTCGGACTTGCAGTGACGCTCACAGGACAGATGAACTGGTACAGCAAGTACTGGACAGAATACCGCAATGACACCATGTTCATCAAGTACATTTCCCGCAAGGATGGAAAGGTATATGATTTCGATCCGTCCAAGAAGAGCGATCCGGAATTCTCCTACATGTTCCCGACTCGCAATGACAACAGGTTCATAGCTGAAAAGTATTTCCCGACAATGCTCTTCAATCTCAATGTGAGCAAGGAAATCGGCAATATCTTCACTGCGTCATTCTACGTGAACAATATGTTCAACAGCCGTCCGCTCTATAAGTCGAAGCAGACAGGTGAATATGGAGAACTTGGAATACCGATCTTTTTCGGATTTGAGTTCAAGGTATCAATCAAGTAGTTATTTATCTTAAAATATTAAAGTTATGAAACATTCAGCGATCACCTTAATGGTACTTGCGGTTCTGGCGATGGTAGGTTGTCAGAAGACCGGCACTAAGACAATAAGCATAAACGTAAAGGTTGATGAGACTAAACTCGTAGCAGCAGGCATTCCGTCTCCGGAGAGTTACGGCGTGAAGATTTCAAACTTCGCGACAGGATCAGTAATTGAGACCACGACAGAAAACGGCATTGCTACTGCTGTCGGCATTATTCCGGGAGTATATACAGTGACAGTAAGCGCTTCTCAGAATCAAGGTGGTTTTACATATACCATCGCCGGCTCTGAAAGCAATGTGAGTTTGATTGCCGATGGAGCGGAAGTGGTAGTAAACGTAGATGCTGTAAAAGAGGCGGCTCTCGTATTCAAAGAGATTTATTACACAGGAGTTGATCCGGCTAATTTTTATTTCCGTGACCAATTCTATGAGATTTACAATAATAGTACGGAAGTCGTTTATGTCGATGGCCTTTGCATTGCAGAGACAGTTTTTGCAAATATCGACAAATCAGTCATTTACGAGTGGCCGATTCCGAATGCTGATCAGTATGTGTTCGCAAGGGTAATATGGCAGCTTCCAGGTGATGGTAAGACTTACCCTGTTCAGCCGGGAGAGTCATTTGTAATCGCACAGTGGGCCACCAACCATAAGGCCGAGAATCTTTCGAAAGGCCTTTCACCTGTAGATTTGACAGGAGCGGAATTCGAGGCCATCGAAAAAGAGACAACTTTCAACGGAATCCTTTTGACTGACAATCTAGCTATCAATATGAAGAAGGTTGTTCAGGCTGGATATGCAATGCCGCAGTGGCTTACATCTACCGATGGCTCAAGGTATGTACTCTTCAAGCCATCAAAGCCTCTTAAAAATGAAGATTTCATCACTGCTACAAATGCTGACTACCAGGGAACTGCAAGAGAAATTGCAATCAGCGACGTGATTGATGCTGTTCAGGCTGTCAACAATGAATCCGGAATGAGTGTATTGGGACTGCCTACAGCCCTTGATGCAGGAGCAATCTGGTGTTCAGGTTCTTACGTTGGTGAAAGTATTGCGAGAAAAATCAAGGAGACCCGTCCTGACGGCACGAACGTTTATCAGGACACCAACAATACTTCCAATGACTTCGAAGTCAAGAAGGATCCTCAGCTCAGAAGATATGGCGCCAAAGTCCCTTCTTGGAACACTTGGATAAATAAGTAAAATCAACAATTCGAAATGAAGAGAATTATAGCAATTTCCGCAATGCTTGTCAGTCTGGGCGTTATTTCAGCCCAGGCTGCCGAGCCTTCGGGAACCCCGAGAAATACAGTTCTGCAGGAGACCGCCATCAGAAATTCTCTTTGGTACGGCAGTTCTTCTGCTGCAGGTCTCGCATTCAAGCCATACGGAATATTCAGTACGCTGAATATCAATTATGATGGAGGCTTTGGTGAATATCGTAAGATAGGTACAGGCAAAAGCGGTTCAGAGATTTCTGTGGGTACGTCAGGTGCCGCATATATAGGCAAATTCCTGACAACGGGCGGATTCTCTTTCAGAAACATCTTCGAACATGATGCCCTCTATAACGTGCTGATGTACGAGCTGGAGGACAATATGCCGTACTATCCGGTTGATGACAAATCCAGCGGTTGGAACAAGCAGGAATATCTGCTCAATGCAGGATTGTCATCTCCTGTTCTGTGGAACATGGTGTCTTTCGGCGTGAAAGTGGATTACACCACAAAAGTCGGAGCTAAGCAGCTTGACCCGCGAGGCGAAACATACAAGTACGGCATTAAAGTCACTCCGTCTGTGGCAGTGCGTCTGGGACAGAGCCTGCTTGGACTTAGCGGAACCTATACCAATGGTTTTGAACGCGCTACGGTATCGAATAACAACAATTGGGCTGATCCTAAGGTGTGGCAGCATCGCGGTCTTGGAGAAAGTACCCAGAACAAGGTCGGTGGAAACGATGGTATGAAGACTCATATTTACCGTACGAACAGATATGGCGGAGCGCTTCAGTATTCGTTGGGCGAAAGTCTGTTCATCGAAGCCGGATTCGAACATCGTACCACCATGGGAAAAGAGAATCCTAAACAGCCTAAGCGGCTTGGCTCCATCAAAGAAAACGACATTACATTCGATGCTGCATGGTTTTTCGGAAAGAATAAATCTAACAAGTTGGCGTTTAATGTGTTGTGCAGCCTTACCGACGGTATCGAATATGTCCAGAAACTGAATACGACAGCCTATCAGCAGGAATGGATGGTTCTCAATGAAAACGAAATGACCACTTTCACGGGAATCAATGCCACCATCGGTTACGACCATCTTTTCGGAGCCTCCGATCCTAAAGGCTACAGCTGGAAGGTCGGCGGAGAAGCCAGATTCGAAATGTTCAACCAGAGCTATCTCTCACCTGCATCAACGTCAGATGCCATGAGAGTTTATGCAGGAGCCCTAGCCGACAAGCATTTCAAGATAAGGAAGTCATCTCTTCTCGTCGGTCTTCATGCCGGATACGCAGTAGGATTGGGCGATGGCTACACTTGCCTCAGCGCAAAGGTATATCCTGCTCCCGTAGCTATGATGAATGACCAAAGTGACTGGCTGAATGCAAGTTACTTAAAGGTAGGCGGCAGAGTCGACTGGACTGTTTCTTCAGGCAAGCGAGTTAACTGGGTATTGGGCGCGAAAGCCTCATACATAAGTGCTTTGGATCTGGACAAGGATAGAATTCTCTGTTCTGCAACTTTCGGAATCCTGTTCTAGAAACAGATATTCCTGAATAACTGATAACCAAAACAATAGGAATCACACTATTAATATTTAAGGGTTTAGATGTCATATAAAACTTTATTGACGGCAGTAGCCGTCTTTACGGCAGCTACAATGACTGCCCAGACACGTTCATTCGCGATTGTCACTGACCCTCAGACATTTAACAACTGCAAGGCGGCGATAGAAACTTATCGCTCGGCCGTCTGTGCAGATGGACTTGACGCGTTCGTGGTGTCCAGGAATTGGACGAATCCGGATGAATTGAAAGACAGCCTGATGCACTATCATAAGATGAGAGCACTGGAAGGCGCGGTCTTCATCGGCGATGTCCCGATAGCAATGATCCGCGGTGCCCAGCACCTCACTTCAGCGTTCAAGATGGATGAGACATTGCCGATGAGGGATTCTTCCGTTCCATCCGACAGATTCTATGATGACTTCGATTTGAAGTTTGACTTCCTGGGGCGCGACAGTGTGGAACGGAACTTCTTTTACTACAATCTTGCCGCCGAGTCGCCGCAACACATCAGCTGTGACATCTATACCGGACGAATCAAATCATCTGAAAAGAGAGGTGACAAATATGGCGAGATTTCACGCTACCTGCTTAAAGCTGCGGCTGCCAAATCACAGGACAATCCGCTTGACCACCTGATGTCATATTGCGGAAGCGGCTCATTCTCAAACAGTCTCGCTGCGTGGAAAGATGAAACTATTACTCTGAAGGAACAGATGCCTGCGGCATTTGACAACGGCTCTGACGGCGCGAAGTTCCTGTTCTATGCAATGTATCCGGACGTGAAGAGTACACTTCTCGGCGAAATTGCCCGGAATGACCTGGATCTTGCTCTTTTCCATGAACATGGAGTTCCTGAAAGACAATATGTTACAGAAACACCACGTCCTAGTGAAACGGACGCGTACTATTATGATGCCAAATATCGCATGCGCCAGAGAATCCGGACCGCGGTAAGCCGTGGCAAGGATGCGGAAAGCGTAATCGAAGACATTGTAAAGAAATATGGCATCACCCGCGATTGGGTCGAGGATTGGAATAATCCGAAAACCGAGGCGGAGGACTCGCTTTATGATGCGGCGACCGGCATTATGCTGGATGACATTGCGGCAGCGAAACCGAATGTCAGAATGACGATTTTCGATGCCTGCTACAATGGTGATTTCCGTGAGGATGACTGCATTGCATCGCGTTATATCCTCTCCGAGGGCAATGCTCTTGTCGGCATTGGAAACTCCGTCAATGTCCTGCAGGACAAATCTTCATCCGATCTTATGGGAATGCTCACCGAAGGCTATCGTGTGGGAGAATGGATGCAGCAGGTCAATATTCTGGAATCGCATATTTTAGGCGACCCTACGTTCCACTTTACGGCTTCTGAGGATGCCTTTCGCCCTGATTTGCATAATACGAATTGCAAATATTGGCTGAAATTCACCTCGCCTAAATATCCTTGCGACATCAGAGGACTTGCATTGCACAAACTATATGCATTGAATTACAATGACTTGTCGCCGCTCCTCCTGAAAACTTGGAAGGAGAGTGACGAATATATGCTCCGTCTGCAATGCCTTCACCTTCTGGAACATTACAATGACGGCAATTATGAGAAAGTCCTGAAAGACGGTGCCGACGACCCTTACGAGTTCATTCGCAGGAAGTCCGCATTCTTCATGGGCAAAGTCGGCACTCCGGAAATGGCTGCCGAGTTGGCTGACCTCTATATGCGTGATTACAATTCCCTTCGCGTGGCTCATAACGTGGGATTTGTCTGCGCGCATTTCCCGGACAGCCTGTTCCTTAAAGAATTCGGGAAGAAATTTGCAGAAGCAGACTGGATTTATGACAAGGAACTTTTCCACAAGAAAGCTGAAAATTGCTTCAGAGCTGCATTCTCCATAGAATCTTCGACCGGAAAAATCATTGGAGACAAGAATAACGGATACCGTAAATTCTATATCAGCGGTATGCGTAACCAGCCTTATCCTCAGTATGCTGAACGCTTGCTTGCAATCGTCCGTGATTCCGGAGAAGTCGAGAACGCTCGCGTCCAGTGCGCAGAAGTCCTCGGCTGGTTCATCAGGGCGTGGAACAGGAAGGACATCGTGGACGGAATCGACGCGTACCTGAAATCAGGCGAAGAGATGCCGGAAGCATTGAGGAATGAACTTGTCAAGACAAAGAACCGTCTTGGAGATTATTTGAGATAGGTTGCCTGGCAACTGTAATTCAATGAGGGATATAGAATTATGAGAAATATTCTGATTAAACAATTTATAGCGGCGGCTATATTCTGCGGCATTGCGTCAATTGCGGCGGCGCAGGTCAAAGTCGAGAAATATGGTGTGAAATCACCTACGGCATTTGCCATCATAACCGACAGTGAGACTCTTTCCAAGTGTGCGGAAGAATTCCATGCTTATAAGCAAGTTCTTGAGGAAGAAGGACTTGGAACATATATCATCAGTGCGGACTGGAAAGGACCTGAAGAAGTGAAGGCTGAGATCCTTGCTCTTGCCGGGAAGAAGCCCAGACTTGAAGGCGTGGTGTTCGCCGGTGATATTCCTATCGTCAAAGTGCGTCAGGGCCAGCATCTTACCACAGCATTCAAGATGAATGAGGAGGCATGGCCGATGGAAGAATCTTCAGTGCCGTCGGACAGGTTCTATGATGATTTCGATCTGAGCTTCGATTTCATCTGCCGCGACACTGTGGAAACTGACGTATTCTATTACAGGCTTTCTGAAGAGGGGGCGCAGCATCTCCGTCCGGACATATATTCTGCCCGAATGAAAGTGCCTGCAGTGATGAAAGGTGACAAATATGAGATAATGCGCAAGTATCTCCGTAAGGTAGTGGATGCACACAGGCAGAACAATGCACTCGACAATATCACCTTCTTTGCCGGACACGGATATAATTCCGACTGTCTTACGCTGTGGCGCCAGAAACCTATCGTGTTCAGGGAATATTTCCCTTACGTTTTCAGTCAGGCTTCGCATAACCGTTTCCTGAATTTCCGCGAGGACAGGCACATGAAATGGAACCTCCTCAGTGAAGTGGCCCGCAAGGACGTGGACCTGTTCGTCTTCAGTGAACATGGAGCCCCTGATACACAATATATTAACGAAAGCAAGGTGGCGGATAACCTGGACGAGGACATGGATTATCTTAGACGCTCACTCGCTGAAGCCTATAAATATTATGCAGGAAAAGGCCATGGGGAAGACTTTATGAAAGAAGCCGTGGAGCAGGAATATAGATTATCCCGTAAGGATTTCTCCGACTCCGCAATAGACGCCTATGCTGCAGCAGATTCATTGGAATATGCCCAGGCAAACATTTTCCTGGACGACATAATGAAAGGCCATAGCAATGCGAAGATGATTGTCTTCAATGCCTGCTACAACGGCTCGTTCCACAACAGGGAGGGATACGTGGCCGGATGCCATGTGTTCGGTGACGGGGAGTGCATTGTCGCTCAAGGAAATACGGTCAATGTCCTTCAGGACAAATGGGAAGACAAGCTGATGGGCTATCTCTCGATAGGGGAGCGTGTCGGCATGTGGCAGAAAGAGGTCGCATATCTGGAGTCTCATCTTATAGGTGACCCGACCTTCAGATTCACGCCCCATGACAAAGCAGAGGAAAAACTCCGCGATCGACTTCACAATGATCTTGTCTTCAATGAGTTGAATCCTTCCGTCTGGGAGAAATATACCTACTCTGACAATTCATTGCTCAGATGCGCAGGAATCACCCATCTTGGTTATATTGATGCCAAGGCTGCACACAAACGCGCAGCGGAAATGTTCGGTGACCCGTCCTGGACTGTCCGTATTCATGCTTTCAATACATTGGCTACAGACCCTGATGCTGATTTCGCGACCTATGTCAGGATAGGATTGGAAGATATCTATGAGGTGGTTGCCAGAAATTCCGTCAGAATGGCAGCGGCGCTTGGAGACACATCCCTTATCCCTGATGTCAAGGCATTCAAGAAAGCTCATCCGGAGATGGTGAGAGCTTCCGGACACGCAGCTGACGATGCGGTGGCATTGCTTTCAGGCACAGGACATTACAGCAAGAGCACCGAGGGCGCGGCTGATAAGGAAAAACCTGTGAAGAAGAGAGTGAACGACATCAGGACATTCCGTAACGGAAGAAGCATATTCGCTGTCGACCCGCTTCTCCACATTGTCGGAGATGCTTCCGATGACTTATATGTCCGCACGGTGGCATGTGAGACGCTCGGTTGGTATGAGCAGTCCGTCCGCCGCGGTGAAATAATCGAATCGCTTTCCGGTATGCTTGTAAACGGTACCGACATCCCGCAGCAGATCCAGGCAGAAATCAAAAAGACAATCAAGAGATTATCATGGCAATAGCATCTATTCGTAAAACAATCATTGCGGTAGCGGCCTTCCTTGTTTTGGGGGCCGGCGCCGTGAGTGTGCGGGCTCAGGAAAGTATGCCCGCGGGGGTTGACAACTCGAAATTGAAATATTTTCCGCCGCTCATCAACCAGATCGGAGGCTCCTGTGCGCAGGCTTCGTATATCGGTTACATGTTTACCTACGAGATGAACCGTCTTCTGGACAGGGATGCGTCGGCCAGCAAGGACAACCAGTTCAGCTATCTGTACACCTGGAACTTTATAAATGGAGGCCAGGATGAGGGCTCTCTCGGAACGGAAGGCCTCCAGATAGCATTTGAGGGCGGCATTGCCACCGAAGCGGATTTCCCGTCGCAATATTCGAGCTACCAGTTCAAGTGGACTACAGGATATGAAAGTTATCTGAAAGCGCTTCATTACAGGGTGAGCAAGATCCGCACGTTCGAGGTTATAGACCGTGCCGGCATCGACAAAGTGCGCAATTATCTCTGGAATCGCGGCGAACCTGGAAAACCTGGCGGTATCGTGACATTCTCTTCACGTTCAAGCGGTTGGAAGATCAATACCAATTATACCGGACCGTCCGCCACAGGCTATAAGGCGTTGCTTACCCAGCTCGCACCTGACGGAGCACATGCCATGACTATCGTGGGCTATGACGACCTCGTGGAATTCACGGCACCTGACGGAACTCTTACCAAGGGCGCGTTCATCGTCTGCAATACCTGGGGAGATGACCATTTTGCTCATGACCGAGGACGTTACTATCTGCCGTATTATTTCTGGGAGCAGAGTGACAGGACGAACAGCGAACTGAGCCGCGACATGTGCGGAACCGATGTGGAATACCGTGAGCCTAAGGTGGTGTTCCGCGTGAAACTGAACTACACGTCCAGAAATGACCTTTCTTTCAGAATCGGCGTTTCCAACAAGGCTTCAGACAATATTCCTGTCCATGATTATCTCGTGCCGATTGCCAATTATCAGGGCGGGGATTATCCGATGCAGGGGAGCAGCGGCAGTTCGGAAATCGAGTTCGCTTTCGATTTCAGTTCTTATGTCCATAATATCCATGACTCCGAGGAACCTAAGTTCTTCCTCACAGTCAGCCGCAATAAACGTGGCAGGGAATTGGGAACCGGGAAAATGCTTGCATTCTCCGTATATGATTATCGTGAAAATCCTTCATCTCCAAAGGTTTATGTGTGCAATGACATTGCCGGTAAAGAAATAAAGAGCGGCAACAATATCTTCAGCATTGAAACCGTGGCTGCGAAGACGACATCATATTCGAAGGTGCAGTGGCTCGGTCAGTCCGGTCAGCCGGCAGCGGCACCTCTCGTATTGAAGACTGCGGACGGCAAGTATGTGAAGATGAGATTCTCCGACTATAACCGTCAGGACGGAACCATCAAACTGAAGTATGTCTATGCACCTGACGGAAGTCTTAAACTTGAATAAATCGCATTGAAATGAAAAAAGCTAGTGTAATATTGTCCATACTCGCGGCATGTCTGTGCTGCGCCTGCAAGCAGGGCGAAAGCAAAGTGCCTGCCATTGCGACAGAGGTGACCATCCGTGGCCTTGAGGAAGGCAAATGGGTATATTTCTCCATCAAGGACGGCGAGACAGTCGGTACCAGTACTTTCCTGTCTGAGGAAGAGGATAAGGCATGGGCCGAAAGAACTGACTGGGACTTCGCTATCTGCGGAGATTACATCAAGACCAACAGCGGAACATCAGGACACGGAAAAGGGGGCATCCTTAGGGATGAAACTCATAATTTCCAAACCCTGAAAGAAGCCCCCTCTGAGGGATATCTTATTGATAGTGAAGGAATTGTCAAGTAATCTACTTGGCAACCTTCGCCAATCCTGACTTCAAGAATTCTATGAACCCGTCGACGTCCAGATTATAGCCGCGAATCGGCATGAGCTGGACGCCGTCTGGTGAAAGAAGGACGTAATTCGGCTGGGCATTGACACCGAAACGATTGCGGGCGACGTAGGAATTGATACGGCCCATATCTTTCAGGACTTTGCCGTTTTCAGCTGTAACCCATTCTGACTCAGGCAGTTTTGTCTTGTCGTCCGTGTAGAGGGCCACGAGGATATAATCGTTGCGGAGGATTTCCAGCACACGCGGATCGCTCCATACACGCTGCTCCATTTCGCGGCAATTCACACATCCGTGACCGGTAATGTCTACGAAAACAGGCTTGCCGGTCTCTTTGGCTGCTGCAAGTCCCTCATCCAGATTGAAATAGCCGGAGAGCCCCAGAGGCATTTCCAGCCCATATTTATTCTCATTGGCCTGAGACACAGGGCCGGCCGAAGGCATTGAACCGCTGCGCGTGTTCCATACGACGAAGTCCTGGCTCTCGATCGGAGGGAGGTAGCCGGCGAGCGCCTTGAGAGGAGCTCCGAACATTCCCGGGATGAGGTAGGCGACGAAGGTGAAGTCAATGATTACCAGCGCCAAACGGAAGACGCCGATGTGTTTTACCTCGCTGTCGGCCTCGAAACGGATCTTGCCGAGAAGGTAAAGTCCTAGCAATGTGAACACTACAATCCAGATGGCGAGGTAGATTTCCCTGTCGAGAAGTCCCCAGTGGTACGTCTGGTCAGCCACGCTCAGGAACTTGAAGCCGAGCGCCACCTCGATGAAGCCGAGCACGACTTTCACGGAATTCAGCCAGCTGCCGCTCTTGAGTTTCTTCAGGAGGGACGGGAACATCGCGAAGATGGTGAAAGGCAATGCGAAGGCTACCGAGAACGCCAGCATTGTCACCATCGGCGTCCAGAACTCGCCCTGGGTGGACTTGATGAGGACGGAACCGACGATCGGACCGGTGCAGGAGAATGATACCAGCACGAGGGTCAATGCCATGAAGAAGATGCCTGCAAGGCCGCCCTTGTCCGAATTCTTGTCACTTTTGTTCACCAATGATGACGGAAGTGTGATTTCGAATGCGCCGAAGAACGATGCAGCGAACACCATGAATACTATGAAGAAGATGATGTTAGGAAGCCAATGCGTTGCCAGCCAGTTGAATATGTCTGCCGTAACGGTCGCACCGCCGAAGAGGTAGGTGATGCCGATGATGGCGGAGATAGGCACGGTGTAGAGCAGGACGATGAACAGGCCGTACATGAATGCCTTGAAACGTCCGGCTGCCGGGGTGGATGAACCTTTCATGAAGAAGGAGATGGTCATCGGCACCATAGGGAAGACGCATGGGGTCAACAGCATTGCGAAGCCCCAGAGAATGGCCTCCAGGATGAGTCCCCAGATGGAGCCGCCTGCTTTCTGCGATTCTTCCGTAACAGGGTCGCCGATCGTGGAACTGTGGCCGGCATCCTCCGTGGCAGCAGCTGTCGCAGGAGTGCGCAGCTTCAGCGAGAACTCCCAGTCCTCTGGCATTCCGCAATTCTCCTCCTCGCAGCTGGACGACGTGATCACGCCTTCCAACTTGCCAGCAGATTCGGTAAGACGGACCTTCTGACCGAGCTTGATGGTGTCGAAAAAGACATTGTCTCCATGATAATCGCTCGTCGGAAGCAGCTCATACATAGGACCTTCCATGGTGCATCCGTCAGTGACGGTGTACTTTACCTCGGTCGGTGACGCCTTATGGGACACGCCGTAGGTATGCCATCCATGCTTGATGGAACCCTCGAAAATAATCTCTGTCAGACCGTCAGCAGTGTCGCCCTGACGGACCTTCCATGTGACTGTCGGCTCGAAGTTCTGAGCCAAAACAGGCATCGCTCCCATAATGAGAGAAACGATGCCTGCAATGAATTTCATCAATGATTTGCTGATCATAATTCTGTATGTCTTGGGGGCATTGCCCCGAATGATTACTTGGCGTAAGCCACTGACCTGGTTTCCCTTATGACGGTAATCTTCACCTGTCCAGGGTAGGTCATCTCGTTCTGGATCTTCAGAGCGATATCAGCGGAAAGCTTGTTCGCCTGCTCGTCGCTTACCTCCTCGGCTCCTACTATCACGCGGAGTTCACGGCCTGCCTGGATGGCGTAGCTCTTGGTTACTCCAGGATATGCGGCAGCCAAGTCCTCCATGCCCTTCAGACGCTTGATATACGACTCGATGACCTCACGACGTGCTCCCGGACGTGCACCGGAAATCGCGTCACCTACCATAACAATAGGAGAAATGAGCGAAGTCATCTCGGTCTCCTCGTGGTGGGCACCGATTGCATTGCAAATTTCAGGCCTCTCCTTGTACTGCTCTGCCAGCTTCATACCGAGAAGTGCGTGTGGAAGTTCCGGATCATCCTCGGAAACCTTTCCGATATCGTGGAGCAATCCGGCTCTCTTCGCGACCTTAGGATTCAATCCGAGCTCGGAAGCCATTAATGCACAGATGTTTGCAACCTCGCGGGAGTGCTGGAGAAGGTTCTGTCCGTAAGAAGAACGATACTTCATTCGGCCGATAAGTTTCACCAGTTCAATGTTCATTCCATGAATGCCGAGGTCAATGCAGGTTCTCTTACCTGTCTCCAGAATCTCGTCTTCAAGCTGCTTCTGTACCTTCGCCACGACCTCTTCGATACGTGCCGGATGGATTCGTCCGTCCACAACCAGCTGGTGCAATGCAAGTCTTGCGACCTCGCGTCTTACCGGGTCGAAAGCGGAGAGAAGAATAGCGTCCGGTGTATCGTCCACGACGATTTCCACGCCTGTGGCAGCCTCCAGAGCCCTGATGTTACGACCCTCACGTCCGATGATACGGCCCTTGATTTCGTCGTTCTCGATAGGGAATGTGGTAACTGCATTCTCGATGGCAGTTTCAGTAGCCGTTCTCTGTATAGTGGTGATTACTATGCGTTTGGCCTCCTTGGCAGCATTGAGTCTGGCATCATCCATGGTATCATTGATATAAGCCTGCGCCTCGCTGCGCGCCTCTGCCTTCATGTTCTCCATCAGCAGGTTCTTCGCCTCCGTGGCAGTCATGCCAGCGATGCTCTCGATCTGTTTGTTCGCCTCCTGGCTAAGCGCTTCATATTCAGCCGCTTTTCTCTCCAATGCGTCTTTCTGCGACATGAGACTCGCCTTGGTATTGTCCAGATCCTTCATCTTCTTCTGGAGCTCATTGTTCTGCTGGTTGAGGTTGTTCTCCTTCTGTTTCAGCCTGTTCTCCGTGTCCTTGATCTGGGCGTTCTTGTCGTTCACGAACTTCTCGTGCTCGCTCTTCAGCTGGAGGAACTTTTCCTTTGCCTGCAGGATTTTCTCCTTTTTCAGGTTCTCAGCTTCGAGCTCGGCTTTCTCCAGGATGCTGTCCTTCCTGCCCTTCATCACTATTCTGTGAACCATTATGTAGACGGCGATGCCGAAAGCGGCTGCCACCAATGCTGTAGTAATCAAAATGACAATGTTCATAATATTATATGTTGTTTTTGTTCTTTCAATGCCGCCCGGACACAAATAACCGGACATGTCGTTCCAATGTCTAGAAGCGTCATGTCCGGATAGTGTCCTATAATAAAAAGCCGTCAGCCGGTCTGTCAGAAAAATCTTAAATGATAAGATTTGAGCTCCGTGCCGGTTCAGTAATCCTATGTTCCGCCGAGACGGAATCCCACTTAGGTACTTAGGCCTGCGCATCCCCGGCTCGAGATAACCCGGTTCCGTAGAACGTGTTGTTTTCAGCGAGTGGTGGCTGGCGGCTGATTATCAATATTTTCAAGATAAGTATCTGTCTGTTTCTCAAGCATTTCCACTTCCTTGCCCATCGCCTCGATCTTTCTCATCAATGACAGCCTTCCCCTGCTTTCGGTCAATGCCACGAATGACAGCAGTTCAGCAAGCTCCTTTCCCGGATACTTGTCCGTATAGATTGAGAGCATCTTGTTCACGGACGCTGCGGCCAGTCTGTATATCTCCTCGTCTTCCGGGGAATTCGCAGACAGCTCGTACTTCTTTCCGCTGATGCTTATCGTAATCTTCTGCCCCATAGCTATTTTTCCAATAAGGAGATGCATCTGTCTATCTCCGTGATCAACCTGTCAATCTTCTCCTTCGCGGCATCTCCGCTTCCTGCAGGCGCTGTAAAAGCCTCGGTCAGCTTGAGATTATCTACTTGTCTTTCCAAATCCGCAATCTGCTTCTTATATGAATCAATCTCCTCATCTCGCTGCCGCAGTTCGAGGACAAGCCTCTCTTTCTGCTGTCTCTCGCCCTCATAAAGGGCAATGAGTCTTTCGATATTTTTTCTTATATCTTCAAGCATCTGCGATGAGTCCTTTTTTCATATATCGCAAAATTAACTAAATTTTTGTACAAAATACCTACCCTGTTGATGAAAAAGTAGTAGAAAATCAATATTTTTGCCGAAGACAAGCAGATAAATCACGATGGTTAAAGACAATAACAAGAATTCCGGTCTTCTTGGCCGTTATGTATGGCTGGTGGAGGTGATAGGCAGAAACAGGAAGATTACCTTCGATGCGATAAACAAGATATGGTTGGAATCCCCGTTGAACCCCATGAAGGAACCCTTGCCGAAAAAGACGTTCCAGAATCATTGCGCGAAGATCAAGGAAATCTTCGGTGTCGACATATTATGCGACAGGAAGGCGGATTACAGTTATTATCTGGACAATATGAAGGATCTCAAGAGGGGAGACTTCCGCCGTTGGCTGTTCGGTTCCATTTCAGTGAACAACATGATGAACGAATACCCGTTTCTACGTGACCGCGTGGTTTTCGACAGGACTCCTGAAACCGGAAAGTGCATGGTCCCTCTGCTGGAAAGTATGAAAACCAGCCTTATGGTGCGGTTTGAATACCATAGTTATCGGGACAACGAAATCCATATCTTCAAAGTTGCCCCATATTGTCTGAAAGTTTTCAGGTTTGACTGGTACCTCCTCGGAAAAGTCTCACCGGTCGGGCGTCTTCAGATATTCAGCATGGACCGCATTTCGAATCTGGAGATAACCGGTCCAGTTTTCCACTTGCCCGTGAATTTCAACGGCGAAAAATTCTTCGAGAACTATTATGGTGCGATGGTCACGGATGTCCCTAAAGTACAGAAAATCATATTGAAAGCGCGGGACGGGCATCAGGAATATCTGCGTGTGCGCCCGATGCACCATTCGCAGCGGGAAATCGAAATTCACCCTGATTGGTCCCTTTTCCAATACGAGCTCTGCCCGGCAGCCGATTTCATCGAGGCGATTCTTTCCCAGGGCAATGCCATAGAAGTCCTGGAACCGCAGTCATTGCGCGAGCAGGTGGTTCTCAATCTTAAAAAAACATTGAGCAGATACACGGAATAGGGTATTGCGAGTTTGTCGGGTTTTTCGTACTTTTGTGGATATGCGTAAATGTCTGGGCATACTTGTTGTCATTATCCTGTCGATTTTCTGCTGGAATTTCGACGAGGAGAATGTACCTGTTATTGAGACTCCCGAATGCGGATTTCTGGCGCAGAAGGATTGCTCTGAAGGCGGCTACAATGACTGGAACCTTCCGGAGATTTCTTCTTCGCAGGTCCTTTTTTCTGCCGGACGTATCTCGACACCCGGAGCCAAGGTCCGTACTACTGGCGGGCATTCCGGTGCTGACCGCTCGTCGTTCCTGAAGTCGGGAAAGATTTCCAGCGTCCACCAGGCCGTGACATTTACTGAAGATACCGGGCTTTATCCTTCCGGTTGCACATCTTTTTCACATCATCTTATCAGTCTGAGGAAAATGCGGCTTTAGCGGCTGCTTCCATGCGTGTTGTCCTGAATAGGGGCAACTGTATCATTTTCAGCTGTCTGTCCAAAGTCAAGCGGCCGCCTTTGGGTAATGTTTAATCGGTCGTAAATCCTTGGAATACAATAAATTATGGAAAAAGAATTTGTACGCGTACGTTCGATGCGCGATGTTATAATCTCTGCGGCAATGACTGTAATCGGCATTGTCCTTATCATTCTCCCGACCTCTGTTTCAGTCAATATCTTCGGAACCTGTCTTGCCGTTCCCGGCGTGCTGATGCTGCTCTTTTTGAAGACGGATTATCGCGACACCGAGACCAGGCTGCGTTTCCGCCGTGTCATAAAGTATTATCCTGCAAGCCGTAAGGCCGAAATCATGGCAGCATTGAAATCAGACCTTTCGAAGGTGGCTTGGAATGAGAAAGGCACAGCCGACGGCCTGATGCTGGACATTTATGTCGGACATGGCTGCAACAAGGTGTTCATCAGAGTTTCTGAATTCATTCCGTATAGCTATGAGCCATGCAGCGACTGGTTCGAATATGATGTCGCACAGGTCGCTCAAATGATTGCCAAATAGGGGAAATTCTCCGAAATCTTACTAACTTTGCGCGCTTATCCGCGGGACCGGCTTCCGGATCCTGAGGGTAAGCGCGAGTGTGTAAAGCTATGAAGAAAGTTAGGGAAATTCTAAAAATCGGCGTTCCGATAATGCTCGGCCAGGCTTGTGTGATTATTCTGGCCTTCGCGGACAACATAATGATAGGGTGGCACAGCGTGGAAGAACTGGCTGCATCATCTTTCGTCAACAATGTATTGAACCTGTTCATCCTCACGGAGCTGGGATTCGCTTCCGGACTGACACCTGTAATCGGCGCCTTTCACGGCACCGGCAATCTGAGAGGTGTGGGCGTTAGCATGAAGAACGGCCTGCTGGTCAATGGCTTGATAGGCATTGTCAGTATTGTTCTGCTGACCGTCATCTACGCATTTCTGGGGCATTTCGGCCAGAAGCCGGAGCTCATGCCGCTCATCCGCCCGTATTACATAATCGTCGGAATTTCCACGCTTTTCGCGCTCGGTTTCAATGTCCTCAAACAGTTCACCGACGGTATCTGCCAGCCGGTAGTGTCAATGATTTTTCTCATGTTCGGCAATGTTCTGAATATCTTCGGCAACTGGGTGCTGATTTACGGAAAGTTGGGCTGCCCGGAGCTTGGACTCTTCGGCGCCGGAATCAGTACGTTCATTTCCAGGGCATTGATGCTGATACTTTTCGTCCTTTACATCTGGAAGGCTGAGAAATTCAAGGATTATATCGCGGCTTTCAGGTCAGCGCTTTTCTCCCGCGTGAAGATGAAGCATATTTTCAATATGGGTTATCCCGTGGCAATCCAGATGGGCCTGGAGTCTTCTACTTTCTCATTCGCAGCCATCATGGCAGGCTGGCTGGGTGTCATGGAACTTGCTGCGCATCAGGTTGTAATCACGATTTCGCAGCTTTTCTTCCTCATGATGCAGGGCCTCTCGTTCGCGATTTCCATATTGGTGGCCAATTCCTACGGCAAGAAGGATTATCGCGGGGTGAAGGAGTATGTGAGGAAAGGCTATCTCATGATGCTGACCGTATCTGCCTCATTGTCAGTGCTTCTATACGTGTTCCGCTATCCTGCGGCCGGTATCTTCACTGATTCGCCCGAGGTGGCGTCCATGGCGGTGTCCCTCTTCTTTTTCCTCTTCGCCTACCAGTTCGGCGATGCCCTCCAGCTCTGCTTCGCCAATGTCCTCCGCGGTCTCCAGGATGTGAAGCCGATCATGTACGCCGCATTCGTAAGTTACTATGTGATAGCGATTCCAGTGGCATATTACCTGGGTTTCCACGCCCACCTCGGCCTCCAAGGCATCTGGACCGGCTTCCCCGTAGGTCTGACCCTGGCCGGCATCTTCTTCTTCGCCTGCTACCGCCGCGACATCAGGCGTCTGGAGAGGGGGTGATCAGGCTGCTACCTTTTTATGTTTTCGATGACACAGCTATGCTTTTTGGTACTTCGGTCATAGTTGATTCCTACTAAAACTATGTCACCGAAATATGACTTGAGCGCATCGCCGTAGTTTTTCTGCTTGATTTGGCGGATAGCCGTATCTGCGTCTTGATTGAATTTCAGCTCAAGAACGATTGCCGGTAAATCAATATTCTTATGTGGCACTAATACAATATCGGCGAACCCTCTGCCTGTCGGCAGTTCACGAATTATACTGTAACGGGATCTTGCTGTATAGAAAGCCAATGAGAGCACACAAGCCAATGAATTCTCATCATTGTATTGAAGCAAACTGGTGTTTTGTTCATGAACTTTATCGACGCATGAAGCTACGATGTCCGCATCGCCATTCAGAACGCATGACAATAGATAATCCGATTGCTTTAAGGCTTCGTTGACTTCGGACCAGCCAGAGTCAGCGATGGCAGTTTCGAACTCCTGACGAACTTCATAATTCGGAATGTTGGCGCACTTTGTTTCAGTATTGAAAGAAAGATACCCCAAGTGGCACAAGAGGGTAAGAACGTCATCTTTGCAGTCGATCTTGTGCATGTCGTTGCTGAATCGGAGGGAGTTTACCTTGACTGGAATATCATTGAGGAGTGATACGACATCATCTTTCAGCCCGTCAAAGTTCATCGTTATGTATTGAATAAGGCTTTCGAATGTATTTGTGCCGGCCCAGTAACTGGCAAAGGACTTTCTTTTCAGAGCTCGCATGACCGCAAAAGGATTATAAATTGCCTTTTCGGAACCTAATTCATATCCGTCGTACCAAAGTTTCATTTGTCTCGCATCCATGCCGGCGTCCTGACATAGACCTGCAACCTCTTTTTCCGTAAAACCGAAATATGGAGCAAGTTGAGCTGGACTTAGCATAGTGTATTCCTCGAAGTTATTTAAAGCAGATTGTGTATTGTACCGTTTGATTGGAAGAATACCGGTCATATATACACATGCGAACACATATTCTGTCTTGCTGCCCTTGAACAAGCGACGCAGGAAATCCACATATTCATCCATCAATGTCTCATAACCTTCACGACAAAGCGCATCCCATTCATCTATAAGACAGACGAATTTTTTGCCAGTCTGATTGACGATGTTTACCAAGAGATCCATCAAATCATCGTTGGCGTTCATGGAGACATTATTGTAAATGCTCAATAGCTCTTCGCAGATATCATGCTTGATTCTGTCAATGAGATGCTCATTATCCCCATACTTGGTTACGAAATCAGTCATATCCAGATAAAGCACAGGGAAGCGATTGAGATTTTTCTCAAAATCAGCCTGATTGCTTATCTTCAGACCTTCAAATAATGACCTTGATTCACAGGACCTGTCATAATAAGCATTGAGCATTTTTACGGCAACGGACTTTCCGAAACGGCGGGCACGGGTAACGCACATGTACCGGTTCTCGGTTAACATCACGGAATTAACCTCCTCTATCAGCATGCTTTTATCCACAAAATTAGTGTTGCGGACAGAAGCGAAGCCGTCATTGCCTTTATCTATAAAATTCCCCATGGTCAATTATTGAAAATATTGCGTTTGCACGCGGATGTACTTTTGACAAATCTACACTTTTATTTCGAATAAGATGTAATTTATCTGTATCTCCCCTTGCAAATCTGAATCCGTTTCCAGAAGAAGTGCCAGATGTAGTAGAACGGGGCGGCGAGTGCGTCGCTTTCGTAGTGGCTCAGCAGGTGGAGATTGCGCCTGGTGATTTCGATGAGCTTTCCGGCCTTGGATGTCGGGTGGCGGAACCTGGTGTCGCCATGCCCGAAATTTCCTCCCTCCATTATCTCGCAGAGCAGAAAATGTCCTTCCGCCTCATCGGCTTTCCAAAGCGAAGGAATTTCCGGCAATGCGAACACTGTCCGGAGCACCCACATTGTCGCGGAAGCGAAACTGGTCATGCCCATGTCCTCGACATCCTGCATCAAACGGCTGTCTTGACGGGCATCGCGATGCTGGATCGCGAAATAAATGTCCATCATCTGGCGCAGTCCGATTCCGCCGGAAATGAGGTGCCTGAACGCATGATGCAGCAGATAAAACAGATGTAGGTAGTCGGACGGACAGACGATTTCCCCACAAGGCAATTTCGCTTTCCCGGTGAAAAATTCTTTTTCATGACTCTTCCAGAACTCCTGTATCTTTCTGTTCTTGAATGGATTATGCGATATGCTCAACCGATAGTGCAGCTCCACCTCGGTGTCATTGAAAATCTCAGGATGCGCATGCACGTAATCCCAGCCGCCATCGTCAATGCCCTTCTTCCTCAGGTATTCCAATGTCTTTTCGCGTCCGCATTCGACGTATACGTCAATGTCCCCGGCCTGTCGCAGCCCTCGCAAATCCTCGCGATAAAGAGCCGCCACGCTCTGCCCCTTGAAAGTAGTCAGGCGTATCCCGTCCCGGTCGAACATTTCTTGCAGCTCGACGCAATGCCGGTTCATGATTTCATTGCGCTTCTGTATGCTCGCCGCGGCGCCTAACCATTTCATTTTCAGGTTGGTCGGTAACTTTACAACCTGCTCCGGATGCCTGCTGCATATCCCCTGCACGCCCGCGAAGCACACTCCCGGCAATGTCTGTTTCTGCGCATCCTTATACATTGCCACCCACTCTTCCGCCGACGGCACCACCGGCCCGAGCCCGTCAGCCGTGCCTACCGCGTTTTGTATCAGTTTGAAAAACAAATTGTTTGTCATTGTCCAATACGAACTGTTTGAAGTTTTCAAGCACAACCCAAATGCCTGCATCAACTTTCCCTTCATGTCTAATTATTCCTGCCTTCTGCAGTATGGCGAAGTCTCGTTCGACAGTGCGTTGGGTTACCGGCAAAGTTTCCGCCATTTGTGTCCGACACGTTTCCGCCATTTACACTGGAAGAGTCTACGGCAAGTTCACCCGCGAGCGACTCTTCGTATTTTGTGTTCGGACTTCCGCATTGCAAATGTACGCTTTTTTCGATACAATTCTCTCCATTCTCACAAACTCACGACAAATGTAAACTTCTCTTTTTCGCGATGAAAATCCTGAACAAGTTGGCAGATGCAGATGTGCCTGCTGGTGGCTGTAACCTCCTGAATGATAGGTTATTATGGCGTTTTACGCTCGATCCGGTCCCTGCCAACTCTCATGAAAAAATAGGGGAGTTGGCATACTGCCGATGCTGCAACACGCTGTCAACCAATTATTTCCGAAATATCGTGCCTGCCAACTTGTTCGAAAAATGCCTGTTCTTCATAATTGTTGAAGACGGGATTACGGAGATAAATAGATAAACCTATGCTTTGATTGATTCTGTATACTTTTGACAGCCGCGCGATGAGAAAAATCCATAAACGTTTCGCCAGAGTGGCTATTCAACGATGAATACCTAAAAACGGCGAAGATAATATTATGGTTTTTAAAATAATAAAAATTATTAAAGTTAAGATTGAGACTCTTATCATTTTCATCGCCTCCAATAGCCAAAAGACCTATCAATTATTGAAGGTCCTTAAACTATTCTATGATTTTTTGAAAATATGGAATCCTTCTTGGCCCGACATCCCAGATTTGCCATAGAGGGAGAGTAATCTCATTCTCGAACAAGTAACGGGACCACTGGAACGTCTCTGCCGCGTCCAAACTCACATCGCCTCGCTCCCGTCTTCGCCGTACTTTCCGTCCTTGGCTTCATAGATGACGGACGGCTCCAGGACTTCGACCGTGTGCCAGGTGCCGGCTGGGACGACGCAGCCGTAATTGCCGGAGGACGGGTCCAGGACAATGCGTGCCGTTTCATGGAGGCGACGAACATCTTTTTCAATGCCGTCTCCAGGCTGCTCTTCCTCGTAAAGGACCTCGACCAATTTCCCATGAAGCAGCAGGACATTCTCGGTACTGTGCGGATGCCGATGGATAGGAACCACAGTGCTGGGAAGAAGAGCATTGAGCATACGCTGGCTGTTGTCGTCGGATGACGTGCGCAGGTCATAGTTCTGACGAAGCCGTGGATTTTCCGCAGCCTCGGACAGCAACTTCGAGATGAACTTATTGTCAATTTCACTGCTGTCCGGAGAAATTTTACCATAAAGTAGGTTGCTCGACAGAACCCGCCTCCGGAACACTAACGGGAGTTGTCGGCTGATTATAAATTTCACGGATATCCGCCCTCTGGAAGAGGACTTGCCCGATTGAGTTAGAGATAGAATGAAGACTTGGATCCAACCCGTATCGCTTCTTCGCAATGATGAGCAGAAGATAGTCACAAATGGCTATCCATATCTGCGTGTACACGGCGTTCTTGGAAGTGCCGTAGAAAGTCTTGATGTGAAGATGCTGCTTGATCCATTTGAAGAACAGTTCTATCTGCCAGCGTTCACGGTAGAGTTCCGCAATAGTCAGCGGATCGTCAATCGCAAAGTTGTTGGTCAGAAATCGATATACTCTTCCAGTCTCAAAGTCTTCATACACAACAAGTCTCAATGTGTCTGGATACTTTCTGGTAGAGTAATATCCAGCAAGTCTGATAGTCTCATCCGAAAGAACGCCCGAGTCTTTGTTGACAGGTCTGGACTCAATAACCTCATAAGACATATTGTCCTTGGCGCGTGTAACAAAGTAGGCGCCCTTTTGCTGGAAATGCTTGTAAAGTTTCTCAAAGGCAACATATCCCCTATCCATCAGGTAGAAAACACCTGCTTCAACAGGAATCTTGTCCATCATCCTGGCATCGTTAACCTTGCCTGGCGTGAGCATGACAAATGTGGGAATCGAGCCTCGCAGATCCATCAGTGTATGTATCTTGAACGCGCCCTTACCATGATGAAACTCGGCCCATGGACACAACTTAAGACACAGTTCAATGGTACTGCTGTCAAACGCATATATCATCTCCTCAAGACCAATTCGCAGCTTTTCATCCTTGTAAAGCATCGTGGCTTCCTTTACCAAAGTCATCGCAAAGTCTTGATATATACGCCAATCCTTCTTCTCGTTGGCCTCCGCAAGCGTGGATCGAGGTATTGCCTTGATTCCGGAGCGATAGAGGTCGCCGCAGAGGTTAAGTGTAGTCTCTATATCTCTCAAACCAGCTCTGTCAGTGAACTGTGCAAAACTCATCACCATGAACTGGTCACGACAATTGAATTTGATAGCATGCCGGTCACCTTTGTAGCGGTCGACACATTTCTTGAACTCGTATTCGTTAATGAGAGACATAATCTGAGCGAAGATTGTTTTTCCTTTGTTCATGGCTTGCGGATAACCTCTTGATGGCTACCGCAAAGTTACTGATGTTCTAATCGAAAAATTTTCTGATGCTTGTAACTTATTGATGTTTAATAATTAAAACATTGTCGGAGAATTTTTCTCCGGACACTAGTGTGTCAATTTCCATCATAATTCCCTAAGTCAATTAGAGACTTCAATGAGGTCTCAT